>Ga0315899_10000029_pt1 | contig 216966 bp, 209 predicted proteins | sample LakEriMetagenome_2_FD_203518 | JGI IMG/M metagenome (GOLD analysis project Ga0315899, IMG submission 203518) | Freshwater fungal communities from buoy surface, Lake Erie, Ohio, United States - Buoy 4 MA112 | ecosystem: Environmental > Aquatic > Freshwater > Lake | place: USA: Lake Erie, Ohio...
CGATTCAAGAGCAGCGCGCGAATATATTCGATGAGATCAAGATTTGAGCGCGCGCTGATTGTTGGAAATCCAACGAGATCGGCGAGGATCGCTGCAGCGCGGGCAAGTTTTTGTTCGTTCATGCCGAGAGACGATCTGCAAGCCACACGGCGAAATCATAATTCGGTCGCTCAAGATGCGAGAGATGTCCAGGTTTGGCGGCGGATGAACATAAGCCCCGATAAACCCGTTCTGTGCAACCTTTATCTTCGACATTCACCTCATCAAGAAGCGTCTTCAGTTGATTGAAATGTTTCTCTGTGTCGGCATCGCCCAGAAAATCAGGCGACATACCGCCGCCAAAATGCACCTGCACTTTTGAAGCCCCAAGCGGTTGCAGAGAGAGATACCAAAAATAGCCGGGCGTAAGTGTGATCAATAAAGTCGGATAAAGCGCGAGCAGATAAGTCATGCGGCGACGCTCGCCAACCAGTCTTGTATTTTTTGGATGCGCGACACCGATGGTGAAAGACGGATCTTTCAAGATCGTGTGATAGTTGAAATTTTTCTCGCCCGGCGGGCAGATCATTTCGTCAAGTTTGGAAAGGCCGCCAATCGTGCCCGCATGGCAAACGGGCAGATGATAACTTTCCATAAAATTTTCGGCGAGAATTTTCCAATTTGTATTCCAGACAAAATCTTCGCTGAAGGCTTCGCGATATGAGCCCAAATCATAATCGGCGATCATCGCTTCAACATCGCCGAATTCTTCAGCGACGGGACGCGCGTCTTTATTGAGCGAGACCATGACCCAGCCAAGCCATTCCTCGCAGCGATAATGCGGCAAACGATAATCACTGGCGGAGAAATCGACATTCTGTTTCATTGCGGGCGCGCCACGCAAACACCCATCGGTGTTGTAGCTCCAGCCGTGATAGGGGCAGGTGATCACGCGTTTATTGCCGCGCCCCTCAAGCATGGTTGACATGCGATGAAGACATACATTCGACATCGCGCGCAGCGTGCCGTTCTGGTCACGGATGACGATGATTGGTTCGCCTGCTAAATGGAGCGTCAAATAGTCGCCGGGATTTTCGAGGCTTGAAGAGCGCCCAACACAGATCCATTCACGCGCAAAAATCTTTTTTGTTTCAAGTTCCGCCAGAGCTTCCGATGTATAAACGCTTTTTGGCATCGCACGGGCTTTTTCAAAAGCCGTGCTGACATTGGCCACAAGCTCGGCGACAGCGGTTTGGGCGTCTATAACCTGCGACATAACTCTCTCCCCGAGCCTTACGCGATACTCATCAAATCTTGTCGCCAAATTGAACGGCCGGCAAGTTTTTGTTTTGCCTTTTGTTTAGTCTATGCCGGATCAGGCAGGTTATCCAAAACGGATCAATTGACTTTTATCTGCGCGCGGCTTCGCTTAGAAGGCTAAGAGTGTATCGCGTGGGAAGGGGAAGGGATGGCGGCCGAAAAGATTCACACGGTGGTGATCGGGGGCGGTCAAGCGGGGCTTGCTGCGAGCGCCCATCTTTCCAAATGCGGTGTGAGCCATGTCGTTTTAGAGCGCAAGCGCATTGCCGAGCGGTGGCGGTCTGAACGCTGGGACTCACTGGTTGCCAATGGACCCGCTTGGCATGATCGCTTTCCGGCTAAGACCTTTGATCAGATCGATCCGGATGGCTTCGCAGCACGCGACATGATCGTCGAATATTTTGAAAATTTTGCCAAAGACATTCACGCGCCGGTTCGCTCTCACGTCGAAGTGAAGAACCTGACAAAAGCGCATGATGATGTCTTTCACCTTGAAACATCATCGGGTGAAATCGAAGCGAAAAATGTGATTGTGGCCACAGGACCATTCCAAAAGCCGATCATTCCAACCGCGATCCCGAATGAAGCAGGCTTTCATCAAATCCATTCATCAACCTATCGCAACCCCGCACAATTGCCTGAAGGCGCCGTACTTGTCGTGGGCGCAGGTTCATCAGGATCGCAGATTGCGGATGAGTTATTGCGCTCGGGACGCAAAGTATTTTTATCAATCGGCCCGCATGATCGACCGCCCCGGCGTTATCGCGGAAAAGATTTTGTCTGGTGGCTCGGTGTCTTGGGAAAATGGAATGCCACAACGCGTGATCCAAAAACAGAACATGTCACCATTGCTGTGAGTGGCGCGCATGGCGGCCATACGGTTGATTTTCGTGAATTTGCTTCACGTGGCATGACTTTGCTTGGACGCGCGGAAGATTATCATTCGGGCATTTTGAATTTTGCACCCGACATCAAAGACAATCTTTTGAGAGGCGACGCGAATTATCTTTCCGTACTTCGTGAAGCGGATGCTTATGTTGACTCTAACAAGCTTGATATGCCCGAAGAGCCTGAAGCCCATGTGATCGGGCCGCTTCCTGAATGCGTGAAAAATCCCATTCTCTCGCTTGATCTTAACGCCGAAGGTGTGAAAACCATTTTATGGTCGACGGGTTACGCGCTTGATTTTGGATGGATCAAACTTGATCTCTTTGACGAGAAAGGTCGCCCGAAACATCATCGCGGTGTCGCGCCTGTGCCCGGTCTCTATTTCTTGGGTCTTGCTTGGTTATCGCGCCGCGCCTCGCCCTTTATTTGGGGCGCATGGAGCGACGCCGAATATCTTGCCACGCATATCGCTGCGCGCGGCTGAGCGCACTCAATTGGTTTTTAAGAGTCGTTTGGCGGTAACGAGTTTGGCTTTGCAATCTTGTTCTTCTCCGATGCGCTCAAGCCGCGTGGCCCATGTCACATCGCTTGCAATGGCTTTCATTTGTGTGCGGCTCACAAGCGCGTCTTTCCGTAATTCAGAGCCGCGCGCGACCGCGCAATAAAACATATTCGACCAGGAGAAGGGTTCATACTGATCCTTCATCGCGGAATTGAGGCGGGAAATATCCTCAGCGCAGGAGCCGGCCTTTGCGGGCTCAGTCATCAGGCTCGTCCCGATCATGAGGGCCATCGCGATCCAGGCGGCCCAAAATGAGCCCCGCTGTCGGGTTGATTTCTGAGTGTGGGTCCACTGCATGGCAGGTTTTGTATCAAAATGTCGATTTTCCAGAAAGGGGCTCCCGAAAAGAGGTTGGCCCGTTTTTTGTTAATCCGATGCTAAGCATAATCGGCTATGCCGAGACTATGAGTTCATGTGGTTGTCAGCGTGTGTAGGAGTGGGCCATGTCCGATGACGGCAAGACAGGCACTTTAGAGACCGATCTTCTTGGGAGCCAATTTAAGAAGATCGAGAATGTCGAAACCAAGCTCACCGTTGAAGTGGGCTCAACCTTCATCACCATCCGCGATCTTTTGAAATTGAATGTCGGCTCGGTTGTTGAGCTTGATACGGTGGCCGGCGAACATTTGCGGATCATGGTCAATGGCGTCCCTGTGGCGCGGGGTGAAATCGTGATTATGGGCGAGACGCTGGGGATCCGGTTTACGGATGTGATCACGCCTGAAAATTAAAGTTTCGCGGATCCCACTTTCCGCCGTAGCGATTTCCCGCTATCACCGTTCGCATGCGATTAAGCGGGCTTTTAAACGAGGTCTCTCGGCTCGGCGGCGTCCCTTGGGGGCGGCGGCTTCAAGCGCTTTGCCTCGCTTATGGGTTGTTTTTTAGCGCGGTTCTCGCGGGCGCCCATGCGCTTCCTGCTTTTCAGGGCATGGACACGTCTCTCCATCAGATGGTCTGTGGAACCGATCCGGCACCCGATCAGACGCCGAACCACGATCACAGCGACAGCGGCTCCACTTGTTGCGTGCCAGCGCTCTCCGTCATCTTGTCCCTTCCAACGTTCTACTCTGAGCGGATTGATGCCGAGTCTTTGCATTTAAACTCATGGCTTCGAGCGTCTCATGACCCCGTTGCGGGTTATCCTTTATCGGCACCCGGAATGTTGCGCGCGCCTCCTTTGATGGTCTGATTTTTTCGTTTCAAAACTTGAATTCTCAGATCCATTCTATAGGAGTCTCTCATGCGGTTTTCCGCCTTTGCCCGTTTTGCGGCTTTTCTTTCTCTTATTCTTCTTCCTGTCACTGTGATGGCGCATGGTTTCAAGCTCGGCACGCTTGAAATCGGCCATCCCTGGACTCGTGCCACGCCGAATGGTGCTGATGTTGCAGGCGGATTTTTGAAAATTACCAATAATGGTAACGAAGATGATCGCTTGGTTTCAGTAACAGTCGACGGCATTGCGCGTGTTGAAATTCATGAAATGAAAACGGAAAATGGCGTGATGAGCATGCGTCCCTTAAAAGACGGATTGCCTATTCCTGCAGGTGCCACGGTTGAATTAAAGCCGGGCTCTTTTCACGTGATGATGTTTGGACTTTCACAGCGCTTCGTTGAAGGCACAATGGTGAAAGGCAAGATTAGTTTTGAGAAGGCCGGTTCAGCCGATATTGAATTTAAGGTTGAAGCGGTGGGGGCTAATCCGGCTGAACAACATCAGCATGGCACGACCACAACAACAAATTGAATGTGCTGAAACTTAGCGCGCGACAGTGAACGAAAGCGTTGTGACTGCTGCGTGCAACGCGTCGAAATGGTCGATCAGAAGATCAGGCGCGAGCGCATCAATCGGCGTGTCGCTATAACCAAAGCGCACGCCGATTACCGGAAGCTTCGCGTTGCGCGCTGTATCAATGTCAGTGCGCGTATCGCCAATCATGACGGCATGATTTATGAGTCCGCCCGCTTTTTCAATCGTCGAGGTGAGATGCCGGGCATCAGGTTTTTGAAAGGGAAAACTGTCGCGCCCGCAGATCGCTTTAAAGTGATGCGCAACGCCGAGTTTCTCTAAGAGAATTATTGCTAAGCGTTCGGTCTTGTTGGTGCAAACAGCGAGACGATGGCCGTCTTTTGCCAAAGTTCTTAGTGCCGTCTCGGCTCCTGGGAAAAGATGCGAGCGCTCTGCAATGCGCGTCTCATAATGAGCGAGATAATCCTCGAAGAGTGCCTCCAGGCGTGTTTCGGGCAGCGGCATGTTCGAGACGGCAAAAGCGCGTTTCAAAAGCGCCCGCGCGCCCGCCCCCGCAAGTCCAATCGCCTCCGAGTGAGAGAGTTTGGGAAGACCCTCGCGCGTGAGAATATGATCAAGCGTACCCAAAATATCGGGTGCGGTATGGGCGAGCGTGCCATCGAGATCAAAAACGATTGTGGGTTTAGTCATGCCTTGAGGCATGATCGAAATGGATGCGGGCGTCAATTCTCCGGGTTTGATTTTGCCTTTAGCCCTTGGCTTTTTTGGCCGGGTGCGACATGGAGAAGAGAGAAAACACGCGTTGAGTCTTCTTGTGATGGGGTCCCCGATGTCTATGGATGAATTGAAAAAAGCTGCCGCTGCCGAAGCGCTGACTTTGGTTGAGAGCGGCATGCGCTTGGGCTTGGGCACCGGTTCCACCGCCAAAATCTTTGTTGATCTTCTGGCAGAACGCATGAAGCGCGAAGGGTTAAAGCTGATCGCTGTACCGACATCGGAGGCGACAAGGCAACAAGCCGAAGCACTTGGCATTCCACTCACAACGCTTGATGAAACGCCTGAGCTCGATTTGGCGATTGATGGTGCCGATGAACTTGATGCTGATCTCAATTTGATCAAAGGCGGGGGTGCGGCGCACTTACGTGAAAAAATCGTTGAGCTTTCAGCCAAGCGTTTTGTCGTGATTGCGGATGAAACGAAAGAAGTGAAGACGCTTGGTAAATTTCCGCTACCTCTTGAAGTTGTGCCTTTCGGTTTGGAAGCGACAAAAGCGCGTTTGACACGCGCGATTGAAAGCGCGGGATCAGTGGGTGAGTTACGCTTACGTTTGAAAGCTGACGGCAGCATCGTGAAAACCGATGGTGGCAATATCATTCTCGACGCGCATTTAGGTGTGATCAAAAATCCGGCGCATCTCGCGGAGACGCTTGATCATGTGACGGGTCTCGTCGAACATGGGTTGTTTATCGGAATGGCTGAGCGGGCCTATCTGGCTACACGAGAAGGCGTGCGCGTGAACAAACGCGCATAAAGAGAGACAATGAACGGAGCGCTCTGATGTCGTCTTTTGATGTTGATCTTTTTGTCATAGGCGGAGGCTCTGGCGGTGTGCGCGCGGCGCGTATTGCGGCGTCTTATGGCGCCAAGGTCATGCTTGCGGAAGAATATCGTATGGGCGGCACCTGCGTTATTCGCGGCTGTGTGCCGAAAAAACTTTATGTGCAAGCCAGTCGCTTTGCTGATGATCTTGAAGATGCGCGCGGCTTTGGGTGGTCGATCGAGGATGCGCATTTTGATTTTGCAAATTTAAAAGCCGCGAAAGACAAAGAAATCGCTCGGCTTGAAGGGCTTTATCGCCAGACTTTGGAAAAAAATGGCGTAGAGATTGTTGCACAACGCGCCACGCTGAAAGCGCCGCATGAAGTAGCGTTGGTCGATGGACGCGTAATTCGCTCGCGCTATGTATTGATCGCAACTGGAGGTGCGCCCTCTTTTCCCGACGCGACGCCGGGCATTGCGCTGGCTGAAGATTCAAATACATTTTTCGAATGGGATTCTTTACCGAAATCGCTCGCGATTGTCGGGGCTGGTTATATCGGCGTTGAATTTGCTTGTCTTCTGCAGCGCTTGGGTGTGCAAGTGACCCTGATTACAAGGCGCGATTTGGTGTTGCCGAAATTCGATCATGATCTGCGCCAAGGCTTGCATGATGCGATGAATGCAAGCGGCATCAAAATCATCACTGGCAATGACGTTGAAATGATCTCTGGTCATCGCGGCAATCTTTCGCTTCAACTTCATGGTGGTATTTCATTGGATGTTGAGCGGGTGATTTTCGCAACCGGCCGTAAGCCGAACATTAAAGGCTTAGGTCTCGAGGCGCTGGGTGTTGCGCTTGATGCGCAAGGCGGCGTCAAAGTGGATGCTTACTCAAAAACAAATCTTGATTGGCTTTATGCGGTCGGAGATGTCACGAACCGCGTGCAACTCACACCGGTCGCCATCCGCGAAGGACATGCATTTTCAGACACGGTTTTTGGCAAGCGCCCGACAGCCGTGGATCTTGGCCCTGTGCCCACAGCCGTTTTTTCAACGCCAGAAATTGGCACGTGTGGGTTAACAGAAGAAGAAGCGCGCAAAGCGCATGATGTTGTGCTTTATCGCACAAGCTTCCGTCCGATGAAGGCGACGCTTTCAGGGCGTGCCGAAAAAGTCATGATGAAAATTCTCGTCGATAAACCAAGCGATAAAGTCCTTGGCGTGCATATTTTGGGTGAAGGCGCGGGCGAAATGATTCAGCTCGTTGGCATCGCGATGCGCATGGGCGCGACGAAGCGCGATTTCGACTCAACTCTTGCCGTTCATCCGACAGCGGCCGAAGAGCTTGTCACAATGCGCACACCGGTAGGGTGATCAATTCAGCGGCGCTTCGGGTGGTTCAACCGTCATCTTCACATGGTTTTCCGCTGGACCTTCGCGCCACACCCCCCAGACAACAAAGCCAATCATGAGTAAATGAATCACCGCGTTATGCGCAAAGAGAATGCGGTCGCCGTAGTGCGTCATCAAGCTCGCAACAAAGGCAGGCCCGATGATGGCGCCGATACAATAGAGAAACAAAGTTGTCGAAGAAACAGGCACCGCTTTATCCGGTCCTAAACGATCGACGGAGAGCGATACCGCAACAGGATAAATCGCTGTGATAAAGGCGCCTGCAAAAAAGCCAAGTGTATAGAGCAAAGCGGGAGAGGGCTTTGCAAAATACCACAGCGCAATTTCGGTGATCATAATCGCCGCCGACAATCCCCCAATCACGAGACGGCGATCAAATTTATCGGACAGACGCCCTATCGGCCACGGAATGAGTGCTGAGCCTAAAATCGCGGCTGTCATGAAACTCGCGACCGTGCCGGGGCCAAGATTCAAACGCTGAACATAAGCGGGAATGATCGACCAGAATGTACCATTTGCAAGACCCAGCAGGATCGCGGTTGCGAAGCTGATCAGCGAGGCTCTGAAGAGTTCGCGAATGACCAATTTGCCTTTGGCGGGGATCGGAGGCGGTTCCGCGCGCGTCATCGCCATTGGCACAAGGGCCAGCGTCAGAAAACTTGCGGCCGCTGAGAAGAGTGCAAAACTTTTTGCTTCAAACAAACGCAAAGTCTGTTGGCCGGCCATTGAGCCGGTGAAGTTCGCGATGTTGTAAATACCAAGCATCCGCCCGCGATGGGACGCGCCCGCTTTCGCCGAAATCCATCCTTCGACGACCGCATAAAGCCCGGCAAAACAAAAACCCACAAGCGCGCGTAACAACACCCAAGGTAGGGGTGAGATGGCCAGGGGGAAGGCCAGGACCGCCACCGACACGACGGCCGAATAGGCGGCAAAAGCCCGGATATGGCCCACACGGCGCACAATCGGCGCGGCCGTCCATGTGCCCGCCAACATCCCGATGAAATAGGCCGAGCCGATCATGCCCACAGTTGTTGGTGAAAAACCCTCAACCGTCGCACGATAGGGGATCAGCGTGTTCAATAACCCGTTCCCCATGATCATAATGAACACAGCAATCAGGACGGGTAGGACAGCGAGGATGAGTTTGGACACGGGTGTATGCAACCACAACTGGCATTTCGGTTCGAAGCCATAACAGCTTGGCATTAAATCCGTGAAGGAGCGGTAAAGCAGCCCTGTCCCGAGGCCGTATTGATATTCCGCGCAACTCTCTGGCCTTCATCCTGCGCCTCGGCTATAGAAGCCGCTTCCCGGGCCGTAATGATCAGAATATTAGGCCTTTTGGGGTGGGATTTTTGGAGATGAAGAGCCATGACTGAGCGCGGAACCACGCAAAAATGGAGTCCGTCGAGCTGGAGATCAAAGCCGGTTCAACAAGTGCCTGCTTTTCCGGACGCCGCTGCACTCGCCGCCGTTGAGGAGCAACTTGCGGGTTTTCCGCCGCTCGTTTTTGCCGGCGAGGCGCGCAAGCTCAAAAAGGCGCTCGCGAAAGTCGCTGCTGGTGAAGCGTTCCTGCTTCAAGGCGGCGATTGCGCTGAGAGCTTTGCCGAACATTCCGCCGACAATATCCGTGATTTTTTCCGCCTCTTCTTGCAGATGGCGGTGGTGCTGACCTTTGCCGGATCATCGCCAGTGGTGAAAGTGGGCCGCGTGGCGGGCCAGTTTGCCAAGCCGCGTTCTGCGCCGAACGAAAAGATCGGCGATGTCGAATTACCGTCCTATCGCGGTGACGTGATCAATGGCATCGAGTTCACGCCGGAAGCGCGCATTCCTGATCCCGCACGGCAATTGATGGCCTATCGCCAATCGGCCGCAACGCTCAATCTCATTCGCGCTTTCGCGAATGGTGGTTACGCAAATTTGGAAAACGCACATCGCTGGATGCTCGGCTTCGTGAAAGACAGCCCGCAATCGGGACGTTATCAGGAATTGTCAAACCGCATCACCGAAACGCTCGATTTCATGCGTGCGATTGGGCTTGATCCGGAATCGCATCCCGAAATGCGCACGACAGATTTCTACACCTCGCATGAAGCTTTGCTCTTAGGTTACGAGCAGGCGATGACGCGCGTTGATTCCACATCAGGCGATTACTACGCCACTTCAGGTCATATGATCTGGATTGGTGATCGCACCCGTCAGCCGGATCATGGTCATGTGGAATATTTCCGCGGAATCAAAAATCCGATTGGCTTGAAATGCGGTCCGTCGCTTGATCCGGAAGAATTGATCCGTTTGATTGATGTGCTCAACCCCGAAAATGAAGCGGGTCGCTTGACGCTGATCGCGCGTTTTGGTGCTGATAAAGCAGAAGCGCATTTACCCGCTCTTGTGCGTGCGGTGAAGCGTGAAGGCCGCAACGTCGTGTGGTCATGCGATCCGATGCATGGCAACACGGTGAAAGCGGTGTCAGGCTACAAGACACGGCCTTTCGATATGATCCTCTCCGAAGTGAAAACCTTCTTCGCGGTTCATGCGGCGGAAAGCACGATTGCCGGCGGGATCCATCTCGAAATGACCGGCAAGAATGTGACCGAATGCACGGGCGGCGCACGCGCGATTTCGGATACGGATTTGCAAGACCGCTATCACACGCATTGTGATCCGCGTCTGAATGCTGAACAGGCGCTTGAAATGGCGTTTCTTGTGGCCGAGCTTTTGAAAAAGGCGAAGCTTGCTAAGGGTCGCCCCATGGTTGAGGCGGCCGAATGAACGCTGTCAAAAAACTGTAATAAAACTGTCTTACTTCGGGAACTCGAAGTTCGCTTTACATGAATTCAAAGGGGTGATCTTCTTACATTAAGATCGCCCCTTATTCATTTCAGTGTTCGGCCGTGCGCGGAGAGAGAGTATTCATGAGCGAGTTTGATGTGACGCGCCGCGCAACGGCGGAAGCTCTCGGCACGGCTTTGCTGGTCGCAACTGTTGTAGGCTCCGGCATTATGGCGCAAACGCTCACCGGTGATGTCGCGCTTCAATTGCTCGGCAATACAATACCAACTGGCGCTATGCTTGTTGTGTTGATCACATTATTGGGCCCTATTTCAGGCGCACATTTCAATCCGGCGGTTTCACTTGTGTTTACGCTGCGCGGTGATCTTACAAAAAGCGATTTTGTGGTTTATACGATCGCGCAAATTTTTGGCGGCATGGTCGGTGTGATTGTCGCGCATGCGATGTTTCATTTGACCCTTATCGAAACATCGGAAAAAATCCGCACCGGCTTACCGCAATGGTTTGCTGAAAGTGTCGCAACCTTTGGTCTTGTTGTGACGATTTTGGGCGGCCTCCAATTTGCGCGCACAGCGATACCGGTTCTGGTCGGTCTTTACATCACGGCAGCCTATTGGTTTACGGCTTCGACATCGTTCGCCAATCCGGCCGTTGCGATTGCGCGTTCCTTCACCAATACGTTTTCAGGCATAGCGCCCGAAAATCTACTCGGTTTCATCGGCGCTGAACTGGTTGGTGCTTTGGTGGCTTTGGCCTTTATGACATGGTTGCTCGCGCCTCAAACGCGATCACAAAAATAATAGGATTGAAAAAGGATCGTCACGCATGACCATCACCATCTATCACAATCCCGCTTGCGGCACATCGCGCAACACATTGGAGATGATCCGTCAGAGCGGTGAAGAGCCAATTGTCATCGAATATCTGAAGACGCCACCGACGCGCGAAAAATTGCAAAGCCTCATCAAAGCGATGGGCATTTCACCGCGTGATCTTTTGCGCGAAAAGGGCACACCTTACGCGGAGCTAGGCCTTGCTGATCTGAAATGGAGTGACGAGCACTTGATTGATCAGATGATGGCCCATCCGATCCTGATCAATCGCCCGATTGTCGAAACACCCAAAGGTGTCAAATTGTGCCGCCCCAGCGAGGCCGTGCTTGAAATCCTCCCCAATCCCCATATCGGCCGCTTCGTGAAGGAAGATGGCGAGGTCATTGAGTCATAAGCTGAAGGGATAAGGCAAAGGCCGCGCGCGGGGGCGCAAAAGCGACCTTGCGTCGTTGCACTTTGTAAGTCGGGCCTGATGCGCCATTTATGAGGTCATAGTCCTCACGATGGAACCTTGACCATGTCCACGCTTTTTGTTTCGCACGGCGCCCCTAATCTGATTTTGCACAATTCGGAAGCGCGGCATTTTCTCGAGCATTTTGGCAAGGATATCGGCAAGCCGCGCGCGATTTTGATGGTCACCGCGCATTTTGAGGCGCATCGGCCAACGCTCACCAATGGCACGCATCCGCCGATGATTTATGATTTTGGCGGGTTTGAACCTGAATTGCGCACCGTCCAGTATCGCGCGCCGGGCTCGCCCGAAGTCGCGTCCGAAGCCTTCAAGCTCTTGGATGAAGCGGGACTCTCGCCCGCTTTTGCCGATCGCGGGTTTGACCACGGCACATGGGTGCCGCTCGTGCTGATGCGTCCAGAAGCCGATATTCCCGTCGTGCAGCTCTCGGTGGAGCCCGATAAAGGCGCGGCCTATCATCTAAAACTGGGCCGCGCGTTAAAGCCGCTTGCGGATTCGGGCGTGTTGATCATCGGCTCGGGCGCGGCAACCCATAATCTTCACGAGTTTTTCCGCGGCCAATATCGGCCGGATTCGCCAGCGCCCGATTGGGTGAAGAGCTTCGGGGATTGGCTTGATCGCAAAATCACCGAAGGCGATACCGAAGCGCTCGTTCAATATCGGATGCTTGCCCCCAATGGTGCCAAGAACCACCCGACCGAAGAACATCTTCTGCCGCTTTTCGTCGCGATGGGCGCAGCCGGCGAGGGCGCCCATGGCACGCGCGTGCACACAAGCCAGGAATATGGCGTGCTGATGATGGATTGTTATCAGTTTTCGTGAGGCTCTGGTCGGTCGGTCGCATTGCGGGGCGCGCGCGGGTGATCTAAACCCTGTCCATGACCGCTTCGCCCACCACTTTCCGCCTCGCTTTGGCCCAGCTGAACCCCACTTTGGGGGATGTTGAGGGCAATCTGGCTTTGGCACGCGCGGCGCGCGCCGAAGCCGCGCACGCCAAAGCCGATGCGATCTTGTTTCCGGAACTCTTCATCGCGGGCTATCCGCCGGAAGATCTGGTGCTCAAACCCGCTTTCCAAGACGCCTGCCGCGCGGCGTGCGAAACGCTTGCGCGCGAGACAGCGGATGGTGGTCCGGCTATTTTGATCGGCCTGCCTTGGGCAGAAGGCGGCAAGCTCTATAATGCGCTCGCGGTGCTTGATGGCGGCAAAATCGACGCGGTGCGGTTCAAAGTCGATCTACCGAATTACGGCGTCTTTGACGAGAAGCGCGTTTTTGATTCAGGGCCGATGCCGGGTCCCGTCAATCTGCGTGGCGTGCGTTTGGGTGTCCCGATTTGCGAAGACATTTGGGGTGAAGATGTTGTCGAATGTCTCGCCGAGACGGGCGCTGAGATTCTTCTTGTGCCGAATGGCTCACCCTATTTTCGCGGCAAGAGCGATGTGCGTTTGAACATTGCGGTCGCGCGCGTCACCGAGAGCAGATTACCGCTTGTCTATCTCAATCAAGTGGGCGGGCAAGATGATCTCGTCTTCGACGGCGCGTCCTTTGTGTTGAATGCGGACTCATCCCTTGCCTGTCAGTTCTCGTCTTTCACGCAACAAATTGTGATCACTGAATGGACTCGCGGCGCGGACGATTGGCGTTGCGCTCAAGGTCCAAGAGCTTTGCCGCTTGATGATGATAAGGCCGATTACGCAGCCTGTGTTTTGGGCCTTAAAGATTATGTCGAAAAGAATCGCTTTCCTGGCCTTGTGCTTGGTCTTTCAGGCGGCATTGACTCAGCGCTTTGTGCGGCGATGGCGGTTGATGCGTTAGGCGCTGATCGCGTTCATGCATTGATGCTGCCTTATCGCTATACATCATCGGACAGTCTTGAAGATGCGGAGTCTTGCGCGAAAGCGCTGGGCGTTCGTTATGACGTTGTGCCGATTGCGCCGCCGGTCGAAGGTTTTGAAAACGCCCTCGCGCCGCTCTTCAAAGGTACAAATCGCGACATCACGGAAGAAAATCTGCAAAGCCGTACGCGTGGTACGATTCTTATGGCGATCTCGAATAAATTCGGCGCGATGGTGATGACGACCGGCAATAAATCGGAAATGTCGGTGGGTTATGCCACGATCTATGGCGACATGAATGGCGGTTTCAATCCGATTAAAGATCTCTATAAAATGGAGGTCTATCGTCTGTCATCTTTGCGCAATCACTGGAAACCTGAGGACGCGCAAGGCCCGTCAGGTCTTGTGATCCCTGAACGCATTATCACCAAAGCGCCTTCTGCCGAATTGCGCGAAAATCAAACCGATCAAGATTCGCTTCCGCCTTATGATGTGCTTGATGCCATTCTCGAAGGTTTAGTTGAAAAAGAAATGCGCGTGTCTGATCTTGTCGCCAAAGGTTTTGATCTTGAGACCGTCAAGAAAATCGAGCGTCTGCTTTATGGCGCTGAATATAAACGCCGCCAATCCGCGCCGGGCGTGAAAGTCACGCTCAAAAATTTTGGCCGCGATCGCCGCTACCCGATTGTGAATCGTTTCCGCGATCAAGGTCGCGTCGCACACAGCCCCGATCCGAGGCTCGCGCCCCACACAACGCTCACCAAAACCGAAGTGGTTGACTTCTGATGACAAACCCGATCGTTCGCTTTGCGCCTTCGCCGACAGGCCGCATCCATATTGGCAATGCCCGCACGGCTTTGTTGAATTATCTTTTCGCCCATCGCGCTGGTGGTCAATTCATCTTGCGCTACGATGATACGGATATCGAACGCTCGACCAAAGAATTTGCCGATGGCATTGCGGTGGATCTCGACTGGATGGGCATCAAGCCCGATCTCGTCATTCGCCAATCGGAACGTTTTGATCTTTATCACGCGGTGGCTGATAAATTGCGTGCGATGGGCAAGCTCTATGCCTGCTATGAAACGGAAGAAGAGTTAGATCGCAAACGCAAGCGGCAGGCCGCGCGTCATCTGCCGCCGGTTTATGATCGTGCCGCGCTGAAACTCACAGACGAAGAAAAAGCGGCTTATGAAGCAGAGGGACGCAAACCCCATTGGCGTTTTCTTCTCGATCATAAAACAGTTGCTTGGCATGATTTGGTGCGCGGCGAATGCACGGTCGATTGCGCTTCGCTTTCTGATCCGGTCTTGATCCGTGCCGATGGGACTTATCTCTATACCTTGCCTTCTGTTGTTGATGATATCGACACAAAAGTGACGCATGTCATTCGCGGTGAAGATCATGTCACAAATACTGGCGTGCAAATTCAAATTTTTGAAACGCTTTCGGGCTCATCGCCGCTCTTTGGTCATCATAATCTGTTGACGAATGCGAGCGGTGAGGGGCTTTCAAAACGTAAAGGCCATTTCTCGATTTCGTCTTTGCGTGAAGACGGCATGGAGCCGATGGCGGTTGCGTCTCTTGCGGTTCTTGTGGGTTCATCTGAATCCGTGCGGCCGATTGCCAAGCTTGATGAATTGGGCGCGCTTGTTGATCTTGCGCGTCTGTCGCGCGCGCCCGCGAAATTTGATGAAGCCGAACTTGATGGGCTTAACGCCAAAACCTTGCACGCGATGGCTTATGAAACCGCCGCACCGCGTTTACGCGCATTCGGCATTGATCGCGGCGAAAATTTTTGGTTGGCGGTGCGTGGCAATCTTGAGCGTTTTGCCGATGCAGCCATATGGGCCAAAGTGATTGAAGGGCCGATTGCTCAAAGTGGCGAGCGTGATCGTGCCTTTCTTTCGGAGGCGCTTGCTGTGTTACCCTCAGGCGCTTGGGATATGGAAACTTGGGCTGTTTGGACGACAAGCGTGAAAGAGAAAACAGGCCGTAAAGGCAAAGATCTTTTCATGCCCTTGCGTCTTGCCCTCACAGGGCTTGAGCATGGGCCTGAATTAAAGCTGATGCTGCCTTTGATTGGTGAAGCTGAAACGCGGCGTCGTTTGAGCGAATAATTATTCAGTAATCGCTGCGGCACCGGGCGCACGCAAGATTCTGATTTTGCGCTTGGTACCATCAGCAGCCATGATCTCGCGAATTTCACCTTCGCCGATAGGCACAATATCGGTGCCTGCCGGAATGGCGTTTTGCAATACAGCGACATTCTGGGGCGGAACGGGTGCTGGTGCCGGCTCACCCTTTTTCGGCTTTGCTTTGGGCGCTACGCGCAATTCGCGGGGACGTGAAAGTTCTTGCGCTTTCAACTCAGAGATTTGCGCATCAGGCGAACCATTGGCATCGAGAATGCGCTCTGCATCGGCGAGAGTCTCTGCCCATGTTTTGCCGGGCACGCGGCATGAACAACTTGAATCAAGCGATGTGCGATAATGATAAGCGGTGGGGAGCGCGGTATAAGGCATACCGCCTTCGGCAGACACCGCGCCATCCACTTCGCGATCATTCGGTTGCAAATAGAGATTCACAACGGCGCCGGGGCATGAGGCTTTGCACAATTCGATATCGGCTTCGATGCGCCCATTCGTGCCGAATTGACTGATTGGGAAAAAATAACCGTCACATGAACGCACGCAGATTGTGCGGAAACCATTTTGCAAACCAAGCTCGGGACGCGCGAAGGGATCATCCGGCATTTCTGATGATTGCAATGTGGATTGTGTGTCACCAAAGAGCGAGCCGACACCGGCCTTGGCTTGGTTATTGATCGCGCCCGGTGTGCAGGTGGTTTCAATCGCCGTTTTCAAACCGAGCTTTTGTTGTTGCAGCTCGTCAGAGCCACCACGTGCGGCTTCTGTTTTGAGCGCTTCGATATCTTGTTCGAGTTGGCCGATCTGCGCTTCAAGCGCCGCGCATTTTGCCGGAGCGGGTGAAGAGATCAAAGGCAGGCGTAAATCCGAGCAGCCGATTGATTTGGCATAAGCCGCCGTTTTGTCGTGTTCGCGTTGCGCTTTTTTGATTTGGCTCGCGAAAGACACATCGCTTGCCGCCGCAATCGATTGCTCAACGGCCGCGAGTTCCGCCTTCAGATTATCGCAATAGGCATTAGGCTGTTGCTGCGCAAAAGCGGGCGCGCTGAGAGCGCCAGCAACGCATAAAGCAAGGATCTGACGGAGCGGGTGCAAACGGGGCATGACCAAAAATGAGGAGCGACCAGACTGTCGAAAGGCCAAAGGATCGCGTCAATTTCATGGCCGGGCCGACAGCGCCCCCTCATTCCACCCTTGTGTGGTCCGCGTCAAGCGGGCCCCTTTAGTTCCGGCAGGTGATCAGATAGGCCGTTTCAGAAGGTTTAACGGCCGCTTTTGACGTGAGCGAGGCTGTAATATCCTCTGCCGAGGCGCGCTCAAAGCGGACGGCCACAGACATGCCCTTCACTTGGCACCAGGAATCCGCAACGAGTTTCGCGCAGGCTTTGCCCTCGGCGAGGCAATCATCCATGCCATAACCATCATCGGCGGGCACAACGAATGTCGTTTCAGTGGCGTAAGTGAGACTTGGCGACAGACTAACCGCAAGCAGGACGGCGAACAGAACAAAACGCATAAGGGCAGAGATCCGAAATTAGAATTTTCCGCAAATTCTTCCCGATTGATTGAAACATGGTTAAAATCCGGCGCGAAAATCAAGGTTTTTGCAAATTGTGAAGCGGGGCTTGGCTTGACGGGCGGCTCATCCGACGGCACAATACGACCTATGAAAAAGACCTCGCCGATCTGCATTTGCGGAATTATTACCAGCTAATCGCTTAGCTGGCCGGGGCCCTTTTACTCTTCTGATCCAGAGCAAAGTTGACCGGGGCCAGCCAGGCAGGAGCCCTCATGTCGCTAACGCTTTACAACACGCTCACCCGTAAGAAAGAGCCCTTCGCGCCGATCGATAAGACGCATGTGCGCATGTATGTCTGCGGACCGACGGTTTATGATTTTGCCCATATCGGCAATGCGCGGCCGGTGATCGTGTTTGATGTGCTTTATCGTTTGTTGCAGCACATCTATGGGGAAAGTCATGTCACTTATGTGCGCAACATCACGGATGTGGATGACAAGATCAATGATCGTGCGGCGCGTGATTATCCGAATTTACCGTTGAATGATGCCATTCGCTTGGTGACGGAGAAAACCGCCGCGCAATTTCATGCGGATGTTGCAGCGCTTGGTTGTTTGCCGCCGAATGTAGAACCGCGCGCAACCGATAATATTCAGGAGATGGTCGGCATCATCAATCGCCTTCTTGCGAATGGTCATGCCTATATCGCGAAAGGCGATCAAGGCCGCGAAGTCTTGTTTGAAGTCGGTCGTATGCCGGCCTATGGCGCGTTATCAAATCGTAAACTGGACGAACAGATCGAAGGCGCGCGCGTGGCGGTGGAAGCGCATAAAAAACATCCCGCTGATTTCGTGTTGTGGAAAGAATCTTCAAGCACCGAACCCGGTTGGACTGGGCATTTTGTCGAACGCGGTGAGACGATTTCGATTTATGGTCGCCCCGGGTGGCATATTGAATGTTCGGCGATGAGTCATCGCTATTTGGGTGAGACCTTCGACATTCATGGTGGCGGCATTGATCTCGTGTTCCCGCATCATGAAAATGAAATCGCGCAAAGCTGCTGCGCCTTCGGCACGCCGCGCATGGCGAATGTCTGGATGCATAATGGTTTCTTGCAAGTCGAAGGCCAGAAAATGTCGAAGAGCCTCGGCAATTTCGTGACGATCAATGAGTTGTTGGCAACGAATAAATTCGGTGGTCGCTCATGGCCGGGTGAAGTCCTGCGCCTCGCAATGCTCAAAACACACTACCGCCAGCCAATTGATTTTACTGTAAAGGCGTTGGAGGAGGCAGAAAAGACACTAGCGACTTGGGCTGAACTCGCGGGTCGTCATAAAGTTTCTTTGACATCCGGCCTCATTGAACCCGCTTTGCTTGAAGCCTTACAAGATGATTTGAATACAGCTGCTGCTTTTGCTGTGTTGGCGGACCTTGCGCGTAAAGCGCGTACCAATTTCAATGATGCGCAACAGCTTGCTTTCTGTGCGGATTTTTTAGGCTTCAATACAAAGAGTTGGTTCTCGCGCGCCGAATTAACCAGCGCCAAAGCAGATTTTGATCCGGTATTGAAGGCAAAGGTCGATACACTTATAGCCGCTCGCTTAGATGCTCGCCGCAATAAAAATTTTGCCGAGTCGGATCGCATTCGCGATGAGTTGCTGGGCATGGGCATTCAATTGAAAGACGGCAAAGATGCTCAAGGCAATCCCGTGACAACATGGGAGGTAAAGCGATGAGCCCGTTTTTATTTTCCGTCATTGCGAGGAGGTCCGAAGGACCGACGCGGCAATCCAGCCTTTCTTCAACTCATCAACTGGATTGCTTCGCTTTCGCTCGCAATGACGATTTAATTCCGGAGCGCGTGTAATGACCACTTCCGCGCCGGCACTTCGTCCGCTTTTGCCGAAAGATATCCCGTTTCTCTTGCGCATTACGCGTGCGAGCATCGAACAATTGGCGCAAGATGAATATTCGCCCGGGCAAATCGAAGCCTGGGTCGAAAGCTTTGAAGACCAAGCATCCTTCACCGCGCGTGTTACAGCTGGCCTCACTTTGATTGCCACGCTTGATGGGTTTCCGGCGGGCTATGCGATGCTCAAAGGGCAGGATGAAATTGATCTTCTTTACGTCGCGCCGGGCGTTGTGAGACGCGGTGTGGCTTCGGCCTTGATTGAAGCGCTCGAGAAACTCGCAGTCGCGCGCGGCGCTACAAAACTCACCGTCAAAGCGAGTGATGTTGCGCGTCCGTTTTTCTCTGCACGCGGCTATGAGCCGCAAAGCCGCAACACTGTTCCCCTTGGCGAGGAGTGGCTTGGGTACACGGTGATGATGAAATCTTTTGGCGCACAAGCGCCCAGTCTTCAGTGAAAGTTGAACCTCATGTCTCTTGATCGGGTCTATTTGTTTGACACCACTTTGCGGGATGGCGCGCAGACAACGGGCGTTGATTTTTCGCTCGCTGACAAGATTCAAATTGCCACAATGCTTGATGGTCTCGGGATTGATTATGTTGAAGGCGGTTATCCCGGCGCCAATCCGCTCGATACAGAATTCTTTTCTGAAAAACGCACAAAGCATGCGCGCTTTACCGCATTCGGCATGACGAAAAAAATTGGTCGCTCGGCTTCGAATGATCCGGGCATCGCCGCACTGTTGGACTCAAAAGGTGATGCGATTTGTTATGTTGGCAAATCATGGGATTATCAGGTGCGCGTTGCGCTTGAAGCGTCGCTTGAAGATAATCTCGACAGTGTACGCGACAGCGTAGTGACCGCCGTGAAAGCCGGTCGGGAAACGATGCTTGATTGCGAACATTTTTTCGACGGCTACAAAGCCAATCCCGACTATGCGTTGAGTGTTGCCAAAGCCGCCTATGAGGCCGGCGCACGTTGGGTTGTGCTCTGTGATACGAATGGTGGAACTTTACCGCATGAGGTCGAGCGCATTGTTGGTGAGGTGATCAAACAGATTCCAGGTGATCATCTCGGTATTCATGCGCATGATGATACGGGGCAGGCGGTAGCCAATTCGCTTGCAGCGGTGCGCGCCGGCGTGCGTCAAATCCAAGGTACACTGAACGGGCTTGGTGAGCGCTGCGGCAATGCCAATCTCGCGACCATCATTCCGACATTGAAGCTCAAACCCGAATTTTCCAATTATATCGCAACCGGTGTGAGTGACGAGGCGTTGAAACGACTCACGCAGGTTTCGCGTGGACTTGATGAAATTTTAAATCGCTCGCCCAATCGTCACGCGCCTTATGTTGGCGCGTCGGCCTTTGCGACGAAAGCAGGCATTCATGCGTCAGCGGTGATGAAGGATCCGCAGACCTATGAGCATGTCGCGCCCGAAAGCGTCGGCAATCGTCGGAAAGTCCTAGTGTCCGATCAAGCCGGTCGTTCGAATATCCTTGCTGAGCTTGAGCGTCTCGGCATCGCTGTCAAAAAAGATGATCCACGCGTCACGCGTCTTCTTGATGAAGTGAAAGAGCGTGAGGGTTTGGGCTATTCCTATGAAGGTGCGGATGCAAGTTTCTTTCTGTTGGCGCGTCGTATCATTGGCGAAGTGCCGGAGTTTTTCCGTGTCGAGCGTTTCAGCGTGAATGTTGAACGGCGCTTTGTCGAAGGCAGCGAGACGGAAACCGTCGCTGAAGCTTTCGTCAAAGTGAATGTCGGTGGCGAATTGCTGATCTCGGCCGCCGAGGGGAATGGCCCTGTCAACGCGCTTGATCTCGCACTGCGCAAAGATCTTGGCAAATATCAACGTCATATCGAAACGCTTGCAATCGTCGATTATAAAGTCCGCGTGTTCCAAGGCGGATCGGACGCTGTCACACGTGTTTTGATCGAAACCGCCGATAAAAGCGGCGAGCGGTGGACGACGGTTGGTGTCAGCGGCAATATCATCGACGCGTCCTTTCAGGCACTCATCGATTCCATTACCTATAAATTGCTGAAAAGCGGAGCTACTGCGTAATCATTCACATTTTTGTGAGTGATGCATCGCTTTCTTCGACTCGCGGGCGGTAATGAATTTTTTGTGCAATCATCGGCACAATATCGCGCGCATGTTCGGCAACGCCATAATTCACCTCGAGGCCTTCGCGGATAAATTCGAAATTCCGCATATGCGCCATGAGTGTGATCAAAGGGCGCCAAAAGCCTTTGATGTCGGCAATCACAATCGGCTTGGTGTGTCGACCCAACTGCGCCCAAGTGAGTTGTTCGATGAGTTCTTCCAATGTGCCGACGCCACCGGGCAAGGCCACGAACGCATCTGATTTTTCGAACATCATTCTTTTGCGCGTGTGCATATCGTCGACAACGATGTTTTCATCCGCTTCTTCAAACATAATCTCGCGATCTTTGAGAAAGCGTGGAATGATTCCGGTGACATAACCGCCATTATCTTTCACGGCTTTTGCCACTTCGCCCATCAAACCGACATTGCCGCCGCCATAAACGAGGCGAATGCCGGCGTCTGCCATGCTTTTGCCGAGTTCATTTGCTGCAATTTTGAAAGCGGGGTCGGTTCCAAAACCGGAACCACAATAAACACAGATTGAAAGTGGATTTTTCATAACAAGAATCTTCGCATTCACTTCGGGTAAAGGTCAAGGCGACGTTTGCCTTTCTCGCTGGTGGCAAAGCACGATAATTTGTGTTTGAGTAAGTGATGTGACGTCCGGGGGAGAGGCTTTACCATGAGCAACCGTGTATGGATCGGCGTAGGCCTTTTGCTGATTGTGGCTGTGATCGCTGTTTTCCAGTTTTTGCCCGGATCTGACACGCAAAAGGCAGATAACGCGCCGCCACCGGCCGCGAGCGCACCCGCACCCAAGGTCGAGGCCGCCAAAACGCCGGAACCGGCGCCAGCTGCCGCGCCTCAGAGTGCGCCGCCAAGTTTTGATGTGGTTCGGGTCGAGCCCAATGGGGATCTGGTTGTCGGTGGTCGGGCGCAGTCTGGCTCCTCCGTTACACTTCTGGCCGATGGAAAATCGATTGAAACCGCAAAAGTGGGCGAGACGGGTCAATTTGCGATGGTGCCGCCGGCTCTGTCTTCAGGCCCTCATGTGTTGACCTTGCTGATGACTTTGCCAGACGGAAAAACCGTTCCCTCCTCGCAAAGTGTGGCCGTTGATGTGCCTCAGGCGAAAAAGGGCGCTGTTTTGGTTGCTAAAAGCGAGCCCGGTAAAGCGACTGAACTCCTTGCCCCTCTTAATTCTGATCAGAATGGTGAATTGGCGGTCAATAAACCCACAGCCAATGGGCCGCGCGCGATGGTCGGTATAACGGTTGTCGAAGCGGATGAAACAGGCGCTCTTTATGTGGCGGGCAAGGCGGCGGGTGGTTCATCGGTGCGTCTCTACCTTAATGAGAGTTTCGTGGGATCGGCCGAGACATCGGCTGATTCGTCCTGGTCCTTCCGCATTGAGAAGGGCGTGGTCGCCGGGCATTACAATGTTCGGGTTGATGATGCAGATCCCAAAACGGGTAAAGTCCTCTCCCGCGCCGAGGTTGGTTTTGACATGCCGGCGCTCTCGACGCCCGCAACAACTCAGCCTGCTGCCCCCTCGACAAACACAGCGGCTTCAACACAGGCGGCGCCCGCGAAACAGGCGGCGGTCACGATTCCTGCAATTGAGACGGCAACCGTTGTGCGCGGCGACAGCCTCTGGCGCATCAGCAGTAAAACCTATGGTTCGGGCTTTCGCTACACGGAGATCCATCAGGCCAATCGCGAGCAAATCCGTGATCCGGACCTGATCTATCCCGGTCAGATCTTTGTGTTGCCGAAACTGCAATAGGTTTCGCCTTTCAAGCTCTTGCAATTCTGCAAAGCTCGCGCGCATCTGAGCGCGGCGAAACTTTTGCGCTTCGCACCTATTTGGGTGATAAGGCTTTCGCTTCGGCCCCTTGGGGCCGTTCCCTTTTCTTGATGTTTCGGTTCTGTTTGGAGTTCTTATGGCTCGTTCCATGTCCCGCGGTCGCCCATCCTCTCAGGCCGTAAGTTTAAGGCCTCAGTCTTCGATGTGGCGGACCGTCAAAGGATTCTGGCCCTATCTATGGCCGGAGGATCGCGCCGATTTGCGTATGCGGATCATCATGGCCACGGGCCTTTTGATTGCGGCCAAACTTGTCACGATTGCTGTGCCCTACACCTTCAAATGGGCAACCGATGCGCTCGCGCCCACAGCGCTCGCCGAGATGGATCAAACTTATTTTTTCATCGGTATTCCCGTTGCCTTGACTCTGCTTTACGGCTTTTCGCGCGTGTTGATGGCATTACTCACGCAAGTGCGTGACGCGCTTTTCGCTGCTGTCGCTATGCATTCCGTGCGGCGGCTCGCAAATGAAACATTCGAACATATGCATCGTTTGTCTTTGCGCTTTCATCTTGAGCGCAAAACCGGCGGATTAACGCGTGTCCTTGATCGTGGTCGCGCGGGGATTGAATCGATTGTGCGCATGACGATGCTCACACTCGCGCCGACCATTGTTGAATTTGTAATGATCCTCGCGGTTCTTCTTTATGAATTTGACTGGCGTTACGCGCTTGTCACAATTTTGATGATCATCGGTTATATGGTTTTCACCACCAAAGCCACTGAATGGCGCATGGGCATTCGTCGCTCAATGAATGACAGCGACACCGATGCGAGCGGCAAAGCGGTTGATAGTTTATTAAATTTCGAAACCGTCAAATATTTCGGTGCCGAGACGCGCGAAGCCGCGCGTTATGACAAAGCAATGGAAAAATTCGAAAAGGCAAGCGTGAAAGCCTATGTCTCGCTTGCGGTTCTGAATTCCGGCCAAGCGATTATCTTCACGCTTGGTCTTACGGTTTGTATGGCGCTTGTTGTGCAAGGCATTCGCGAAGGTCGCCACACAGTCGGCGATTTTGTTCTTGTGAATGCAATGTTGATCCAGCTCTATCAACCTTTGAATTTCATGGGCATGGTCTATCGCGAAATCAAACAGGCATTGATCGATATTGATCAGATGTTTGATATTCTCGATCAGGATCCGGAAATTGCGGATCGACCGGGCTCAAAGCCGCTTCTCATTGAAAAAGGCGAAGTGCGTTTTGATCACGTCAAATTTGGCTATACGCCCGAACGCACCATTCTTGATGGCGTTGACTTCACAGTGCCCGCTGGAAAGACGGTTGCGATTGTTGGTCCTTCTGGTGCAGGAAAATCCACAATCTCGCGTTTGATGTTCCGTTTTTATGAACCGCAATCAGGGCGCATTTTGATTGATGGTCAAGATATTGGCGATGTGCGTCAAGTGAGTTTGCGCGCGGCGATTGGCATGGTGCCGCAAGATACGGTGCTCTTTAACGATACGATCTATTATAATATTCGCTATGGGCGCTGGGATGCGACGCGTGAAGAAATCGAAGCGGCAGCCAAACTCGCGCAGATTGACGAATTCATCAAATCGCTACCCGATGGGTACGAAACAAATGTCGGTGAGCGCGGTTTGAAATTGTCAGGTGGCGAGAAGCAGCGCGTCGCGATTGCGCGTACGATTCTGAAAGGTCCGCCCATTCTTGTGCTTGATGAAGCAACCTCAGCGCTTGATAGTTTTACAGAGCGTGAAATCCAAAACGCGCTTGAAGCGGTCTCGCGTGGGCGCACGACGCTTGTCATCGCACATCGGTTGTCCACCATCATCAATGCCGATGAAATTCTCGTTCTTGAGAAAGGGCGCATCGCCGAACGAGGGCGGCACCAGACGCTGCTTGAAAAGAAGGGCATTTATGCCGAACTCTGGAAACGGCAGCGCGAGGCGGCAGAAGCCCGTCAGGCGCTTGAGAAAACCGGCGAAACATTGACCGAGCCCGTTCTTCTGGCCAATAAGGGGTGAGGGCAACTCGCCCCTTCGGGACTGGTGTGATGTCGATTTTGGATTCTGTCAGGAAACAGCTTGTGCCCATCCACCGCGAGGGATGGCCGTTTATCGCGATTTTCGCGGTTGTGGCCAATCTTCTGGCCTGGATCTGGTCGCCGCTCGGCTGGATCGGCGGCATTTTGACCGTCTGGTGCATCTATTTCTTCCGTGATCCGGTCCGCACGGTGCCGGTGGGTGAGGGTCTCGTGATCTCGCCGGCCGATGGGCGGGTGTCGATGATTGTCGAGGCGGTGCCGCCGCCCGAGCTCGGACTTTCAGATGAACCGATGACGCGGATCTCGATCTTCATGAATGTGTTCAATTGCCATGTGAATCGCGTTCCCGTTTCCGGCACGATTGAAACCATTGCCTATCGCCCGGGGCTCTTTCTCAATGCTGAGCTTGATAAAGCGAGCGAGGATAATGAGCGCAACGCGATCATCGTGAATACGGGACGTGAGCGTTTTGGTGTTGTGCAAATCGCGGGGTTGATCGCGCGCCGTATCGTTGGATTCGTTGAGGAAGGTGATCGTTTGTCGGTTGGCGAAAGATTTGGCCTTATTCGTTTTGGCTCGCGTGTCGATGTGTATCTTCCTGATGGCTACCATTCGCTTGTGGGTGTTGGACAGACAATGATTGCGGGTGAGACTGTCATTGCCGCGCGTGAAGATGCATCAGACGAACGTCATTTCCAAAATCTATGACCGATCTTTTCCCTCCCTTTGAGCCCGATAAGGATCCGCGGCCGCGTCGTTTTAATGCGGTGCCATTACGTGTTCTTATTCCCAATCTTGTCACGATGCTTTCGTTATGCGCCGGATTGACCGCAATCCGTTTCGCCTATGAAGGCCAATTGCGTTACGCATTGATTGCGGTTCTGGTCGCTGCGATTCTTGACGGACTTGATGGACGTATCGCGCGTTTGCTCAAAGGCACGTCACGTTTCGGCGCGGAGCTTGATAGTCTCGCTGATTTTTTAAGCTTTGGTGTTTCACCTGCGATCATTCTCTATATTTACGGATTGAATGAATTGCAGTCGATGGGATGGATCACGGTCATCTTGTTTACATCTGCGTCAGCGCTTCGTTTGGCGCGATTCAATGTGATGATTGATGATCCTGCACGTCCTGAATGGCAGAAGAATTTCTTCACCGGCATTCCGGCGCCCGCGGGTGCGCTTACGGGATTATTGCCGGCTTATTTAATTGAATTGGGTTTAGACGTTCCCCCGAGCTTTGCGGTGGTTGAAGCGGCCTATGTGCTTTTCATCGCCTTCATGATGGTCAGCCGCATTCCGACATTTGCCGGTAAGACTTTCGGTAGCCGCGTGCCGCGTGAATGGGTGTTACCGCTCTTCGTGATTGTGATTGCGGTCGTGGCTCTGCTGGTGACTTATACATTCCAGTTTCTTGCGGTGACGACGATTCTCTATCTTTTGATGATTCCGTGGGGTTTTCGGCGCTATCGGACGCTCGAAAGATTGCACCGGACCGCCGGTGCGCACCCTTAAGGGCGTGTGCGGGGGATGGTTCACAAATGGCGCGGTTTCGTTTAGGGTCCGCCGCTCTTAAAGGGGGCGGCCTCGTTGCGGACCCCCGCTGATAGAAGGTTCAGGATGGCTAAAGAAGAAGTTTTGGAATTCCCCGGCGTGGTCACGGAATTGTTGCCGAATGCGATGTTTCGCGTTCAGCTCGAAAATGACCATGAAATTATCGCCCATACGGCAGGTAAAATGCGCAAAAATCGCATTCGTGTCTTGGCCGGCGATAAGGTTCTCGTTGAAATGACCCCTTATGATTTGACCAAGGGGCGCATCACCTACCGCTTCAAATAGTTCGGAACGCGGTTTAGCCTCACTTCCGTCATATCCTCTATGAACAGGATCGTCCGTGGCCGACCCGGCGCTTATTCTCGCTTCAGCCTCTCCGCGGCGTCTCGATCTCTTGCGTCAGATCGGGTGTGAGCCGCAGCATCTGATTGCCGCATCCATCGATGAGATACCCTTGAAGAACGAGCTGCCGCGTGTTCATGCGATTCGATTGGCACGCGAAAAAGCAGAAGCGGTTTTTAAGAAGCCCGAAATCGCTGTGCTCTCCGGTGCGTTTGTTGTTTTGGCTGCCGACACGGTTGTTGGCGTAGGCCGTCGCATTCTACCCAAAGCCGAAACCGAAGAGGATGCGCGTGCCTGTCTCGCACTTTTGTCCGGACGTGCGCATCGCGTGCATACCGCGCTCGCACTTATTGGAAGTGACGGACAACGTCGCCTTCGCCACGTCGAGACAAAAGTCGGTTTCAAAAGATTATCGCAAGAAGAGATCGAAACTTATATCGCCTCTAAAGAATGGCAGGGCAAAGCGGGCGGCTATGCGATTCAAGGCTTGGCAGCGGCTTATATTGATTTTCTTTCAGGCTCTTATTCGGGCGTTGTCGGCTTGCCGCTTTACGAAACTTCACAACTGCTCGGGAGCTTCGGCATCAAGGCGAAGAGGGTGCAGTGACAGACGTTCCTGAAAAAGACGATGCGGGAAAAGTTGTTATGCTTGGCCGCTGCCCGAATTGCAGCAAAAGGGCGGTACGTGATTTCCATCCCTTTTGCTCGAAACGCTGTGCGGATCTTGATTTAGGTCGGTGGCTTACCGGCAGTTACGCCATCCCGGCCGTAGAAACAGATGATCCGGATGAAGAAGATCACTCCTCCTCGTCACCTGACAAATTTTGACATCATAGGCACTTATTCTACGGGAAGACCGTAGGGCGACTCGAAAAAATTTCAGGTTGTATATCTGACTTTTTCATCTTGAAGTTGTATAAAGCTCCGACGGTTGAGTGGGGAGCTTGTGACGTTCATGATGGGTAAGCGGATTTCGCTCGGGCGGCTTTGGCTCATTGCCTTTGTGTTCATCGCAATGGCCGTTGGTTCCGCAGGTCATCGCGCCGAAGCGGGTGAAGCGCCACCGTGGAAATTATGCTTCTCGCCTGATGGCCGCTGTTCCACCTTGATTCTTGAAGCGATCTCATCAGCGCGTGAATCGATCCGTGTTCAAGCCTATAGTTTTACCGCGCGTCCGATTGCCGAAGCTTTGGTTGAAGCGCATCGTCGCGGCGTTGATGTGGCCGTCATTGTCGATAAAAGCCAAAATTCCGAGCGCTATTCTGTGATGTCACTTCTGAGTGAAGCGAATATTCCGCTTTATGTCGATTATTGCTGTGCCATTGCCCATAACAAAGTGATGGTCATCGATGGCAAAAAAGTTGTCACCGGCTCCTATAATTTTACACAAAGCGCTGAATCACGGAATGCCGAAAATCTCCTCGTGATCGATGACACAAAAATGGCAAAAGCCTATCTCGATAATTGGATCGAGCATCGCGACGGTGCCCGTATTTTTGCCGCGAAGTAAAATCAACGCGCCTCATTCACAGTTTTGGCGACAAGATCATAAAAATCCTTCGCGAATTGTTCCGGTTGTCCCAAAGGCCGGTCTTTAATTTGTCGTCTCAACGCACTGCGCAGATAAGTCCGCCTTTTGGTATCCTCAGCAAGCGTCACAGCTTTTTTGACAAAATCATCATGCGAGAAGGCTGCGAGATCGCCCAATCCTGCGTTGGAAAGATTGGAATAGCTTAAGCGTTCAAAAAATGCTGTGCCAACAAGTGTAATCACGGGAACGCCCATGAATATGGACTCACAAGTCGTGGTGCCACCGGTCTGCGGAAATGTGTCGAGCGAAATATCCATCTCATTATAAAAACGCATATGTTTGCCGCGCACAGCTTCAAACAGAATGCGATCAGCCGCGACACCTTCATCAACAAAGGCCTTGGTCATAAATTCACGGAACGCCGCAGCGCCTGCTTCGGGACGCACAAATAGGAATTTTGATTCTGGCACTTCCTTTAATACGCGCGCCCAAGTCGATAAAACTTTTGGGCTATATTTATAGGGGTTATTCGCTGTTCCGAATGTGATGTAACCTTTGCGCGCCGAAGGAATAACAGGTTTGATTTCTTCTGCTTCATTAAAGCCCAAACGCCCCATCGCCACCCAGCTCTTCGGCATCTCGAAAGACTTTTCAATAAGAAGCGTGGGATCAGGCGGGTTGATGAAGGGATCGACCAAAATATAGTCAATCGATTCAAGGCCCGCCGAATGCGGATATCCGAGCCAACTCGCGGTTAAGGGCGCAGGATTCCACGCCATCACTTCGAGCTTGTTCATATCCGTCGAGCTGCCGAGTTCAAACAACATATCGAGTTGATCTTTGGCAATTAATTCCGCAGCATCGCGATCGGCAATCGCCTTGTGCCAGCGGAATTCATTCACACGGCTTGCAATATATTGCTGGATCGGATCGGGATCATGGCGACACCATGAATAGCAATAGACTTCAAATCTATTCCGATCGATAAAATCAAAAAGCGGCATGGCGAAATAGCTCACCGGATGATGTCTCAAATCAGAAGACATGATGCCCAGTCTTATTTTGTCGCGACCTTTCACCAATGCAGGTTTGGGCAAAGGGTTGAGTTTGGTTTTCGCAAGCTCAATCCGGCCCCAAATACGATGTTGCTCTAAAATCTCATAACGGTCTTCATCCGTTTCAACGCGCGCCAGATGGTAATGCAGAGCATCATGCAGGCTCTCATTGGCCCAGGCGCGCCCAAGATCGCGGAACGATCCTAATGTTTTAACAATATCAAAGCGTCCCATGCGAACGAGAATGTTGCGCGCCATGCGCACATAGCGTGAGGGAAGAGGGCCCAATGTTAAGGCCTTCATGACGGCTTCATACCCTGCTTGAATATGATCAGCCTCATTGCCATAGCGTGATCGATCAAGGCTATTGGCGTAATTCATCCAATAGACCGAATCATCGGGTTTCAATTCGACAGCGCGTTTGTAATGCTTATTGCCACGCTCGCGATCAAAGCGCGCGATGGTTTCCGCAAGTTGAAAATGCGCCCAAGCGTCATCGGGCGCTTCTTGAAGGCGCTCGGCAAGAAAATTTTCTGCCTCTTTGAATTTGCCGGCGCGGCGATAGACCATGATCCGCGCTTCAATGATGCGATGTTCTGTGGGGAGTTCACGGATCGCAGTTTCAACCGCTTTGATCGCCTCGTCATGACGTTCAAAATCTGTATCTGCTTTGATGCGATCAATCCATGAGATCACATCTTTTGGATTGAGTTGCACGGCTTCATCGAAAAATCGAAGCGCATTTTTCAGATCGCCTTTCTGCAAATAAGCATTGCCCAGAAACCGAGGCGCTGCCGGATTTTGAGGATCAGCTTCCTTTAAGGTGAGGGCCGATTTGACGGCGTCGTCACTCCGCCGCAACTCCACAAGTAGCAACGTTTTGTTTGCAAGTGCAGCGGTCGCGGTTTTTTCCGCTTTGAAGGCCTCATCAAAAAAGCCAAGCGCCTCATCAAAATTCCGCAAGCGTTTGGACGCGATTCCTGAAAGATTGAGAAGCTCTGGATCTTTTTTATAAAGACCACGCGCTTTGGCAAGATGAGAAGCCGCATCAGCAGGGCGGCCAAGTTGTAGCACCATGCGCGCAAGGTGGTACCATGCGAGGCGCGCCTCTTTCGGAGGCTTTTTGCCTTTGCTTTCAATCCAGCGGGATAGTTTTCTTGCTGCCTCGTTGCGTTGTCCTTTCGCTTCGAGGGCAAGACAGTCTTCGAGTAAGGCCATTGGAGCTCCGATTTTTTGTGTCGGACTTGACCTAAGGGAAATTGATTAAAAAGTCCAAAATGAAAACACGGCGGTTGTATCAAATTGGAAAGAGAATTTTAGTCTTTTGTTAAAAATCTGATGAGCCCGGCTGTTGAGCCATTGGTCTGAACGTCGCGTGTTTCGCCTTTCACGAGCGGTAAAAGGCTTGTCGCTAATTCTTTGCCTAATTCAACGCCCCACTGATCGAAAGCATTGAGTCCGAAAATGGTGGCCTCAACAAAGACGCGATGTTCGTAAAGCGCGATCAATGCGCCGAGTTGCGCGGGATCAAGCCTTTCATAAGCTAAAGTGAGAGAGGGTCGATTGCCAGGAAAGATGCGATGGGGCGCAAGCGCTTCCGCCTCGGCCTTTGATTGGCCGCGCGCCAAAAGCTGCGCCTTGGCTTCTTCTTCCGAACGCCCGACAAGCAGTGCTTCTGATTGTGCGAGACAATTGGCGATCAATAAATCGTGATGATCCGTTAAATCCGCGCGTTCTGCTTTTGCAGCGATGAGAAACTCGACCGGAATGATGTCTGTGCCTTGGTGCAGCAATTGAAAAAATGCATGTTGCGAATTTGTGCCGGGCTCACCCCATACAATCGGGCCAGAAGGGTGGTTGAGCACAGAGCCATCACGCGCAACGCGTTTGCCATTTGATTCCATATCGAGCTGTTGCACATAGGCGGGCAGTCGCGCGAGGCGTTGATCATAGGGGATCAGTGCGCGTGTAGGATAACCGCATATCAGCCGATGCCAGACACCCACCAAGCCGAAAAGCACCGGAAGATTTTCGGGAAACGGTGCGGACGTGAAATGCTCATCGAGCGCGCCGGCGCCGTCAAGAAAGGCCTCGAAATTTTTCGAGCCAATCGCGATAACAAGAGGCAATCCGATTGACGACCAGATTGAATAGCGTCCGCCGACCCAATCCCAAAAGCCAGTGATGCGATCGGCACGCACGGGAAATTGAGCCGCTTTATCAAGCGCTGTTGTGACGGCGACGAAATGATGCGCCACCGCGTCATCACCCAAGCGCTCGGCAATAAAGCGTCGCGCCGAAATCGCATTGGTCATGGTTTCAATCGTCGTGAATGTTTTCGACGCAATGATAAACAAAGTCGTTTCAGGATTAAGACCGATCAATGTGTCAGCGAGATGCGCACCATCGACATTCGAAACGAAATGAAGCTTCGGGCCATCATGCCAGGGCGCAAGCGCCAATGTCGCCATTGCGGGTCCGAGATCCGAACCGCCAATACCGAGATTCACGACATCGGTAAAAGTCTTTCCTGTTGAACCTGAAATCTTCCCAGAGCGCACGCCTTCAGCGAGCGCGAACATTTTTGCGCGCTCTGCTGCAATATCCCCCATGATGTTATGCCCATCAAGAAGAAGCGGGTTTTGATCGCGACGGCGTAACGCGGTGTGTAACACGGCACGATTTTCAGTTTGATTGATTTTCTCGCCGCGAAACATCGCGTCACGTTTGCCTTCAAGATCGACCGCACGCGCCAGATCAAGAAGCAATGAAAGCGTCTCGTCCGTGAGCGCGCATTTCGAAAAATCGAGAAGCATTCGCTCGTGATGGCGTGAGAATTTTGCAAAGCGATTCGGATTGGCATCGAATAGCGCTTTGATGGGCCGCGTCTTTATCGTCTGCCAATGGTCATGGAGCTTGGCGAGTGCGGCGTCTTTATTAGGAATCATGATCAAGCCATCCGAAGCAATAAGAGGCGATGACCATAAACTGCCCCCTCCGATAGACAAAGCGGGGTTGCGGGTGATCCCCTTGATCTTTCGGGGTAATCAGGATCACTTTCAGAACCTAAGCTTGGGGAAGGATCAAATAGCACAATGTCCTTGTCGATTGGACAGATTGAGGCGCATTACGCCCGCTTGCCGGAAGGGTTTTTTGCCGCCCTGCCGCCAACGCCGGTGGCGGCCCCGCGCCTGATCGCGTTCAATGATTCGCTGGCTCGTGAGCTTTGCCTTTCGATCGAAGGGGTTTCGCCGGAGGAGTTGGCGCGGGTCTTTGCCGGTAATGAAATTCCCTCAGGCGCGACGCCGGTAGCTGTGGCCTATGCCGGCCATCAATTTGGGAGTTTCGTTCCACAGCTTGGCGATGGCCGCGCGATTCTCTTGGGTGAAGTTCGAGATCGTTCGGGACAATTACGCGACATCGCATTCAAGGGTTCGGGCCGCACGCCCTATTCCCGCGGCGGTGATGGCCGTGCCGCTTTGGGCCCTGTGTTGCGCGAATATATTGTGAGCGAAGCGATGCATGCTTTGGGCGTGCCGACGACGCGCGCGCTCGCTGCGGTGTTGACAGGGGAGCGTGTTTTGCGTGAGCAAGGCCCGTTACCAGGTGCGGTGTTTACGCGTGTGGCTTCAAGTCATCTTCGTGTGGGTACATTTCAATTTTTTGCCGCGCGTGAGGATCAAGACTCGTTGCGCGCGCTTTTGACTTTCGCGATTGAGCGGCACGATCCCTCTGCAAAAGAGTCCGATAATCCTGCACTCGCCTTTTTGAATGGCGTCATTGAAAGACAAGCACATTTGATTGCCCGTTGGATGGCGCTCGGCTTTGTGCATGGCGTGATGAACACTGATAATATGACGATTTCTGGTGAGACAATTGATTATGGGCCTTGCGCTTTTATGGAAGCCTATGATCCGGCGACAGTGTTCAGTTCCATCGATCAATTCGGGCGTTATGCTTACGGACGCCAAGCCGCGATTGCGCAATGGAATCTCGCGCGCCTTGCTGAAGCGCTTCTGCCTTTGATTGATACGGATGAAGAACAAGCGGTGAAACAGGCATCCGACGCGATTTCCGGCTTCGCGCATCTTTATCATAAAGCCTATGATGAAGCGTTTCGTACGAAGCTGGGTCTCAAGAAACGCGAAGACGAAGATCATGATCTTGTCGCTTCACTTCTTTTGCGTATGCAGCAGAAGCAGGCCGATTTCACTTTGACCTTTCGCGCTTTTTTAAGTGCGGTCAATCCTCAGAGTGATCAAACGCTTCGTCAATATCTAGGCGATGATGATGTGACCGACGCTTTGATCACAAGGTGGCGTGAGAGATTGCTGCGCGAGGGCGTTTCACAAACTGACATTGAAACGCGGATCAAAGCGGCTAACCCCAAACGCATACCGCGCAATCATCGCGTCGAAGAGGCCATCCAAGCCGCGCAAGTTTCTGATGATTTTGAACCCTTTCATCGCCTCGCCCGTGCGTTGCAGTGTCCTTATGACGATGATCCCGAATATGAAACCTATGAAGCGCCCGCCGCGCCGCATGAGCGGGTGAGGGTGACTTTTTGCGGAACGTGACCATGGGCAACGGCTCTTGAAGGCCAAGCGTGGCTGTGTAAGGTAGGCGCCGAAAAAGCCGCTTTGGCTAATGGATTTTTGATCGATCGAGGGAGTTTCATCTCATGCAAACCGCTTTCGCCCCCCTTCGCGCCTTCGCCGCGCGCCCGAGCCTCGCCCGCGACGCGGTGCTTGTGGTTCTGGGTTCCGTTCTTTTGGCGATCTCGGCCAAGGTGCAAGTGCCCTTCTGGCCGGTGCCGATGACGATGCAGACTTTCATTGTGTTGATGCTTGGTGCCCATGCCGGTTTGCGTGTTGCGGGCGCAACCGTCGCCCTCTATCTCATCGAAGGCGCGGTTGGATTGCCGGTGTTTTCAACCGGTGCGGGCTTGGCTTTCATGGCGGGTCCGACAGGCGGCTATCTCGCGGGCTTTTTGGTCTCCGCGCTCTTCATCTCTTTCGCTTTCGAGCGCGGGTTTAATCGCAATTTCGCCACGACATCTGTGATCATCTTTCTTGGCGACGCCGTGATCATGGGTCTGGGCTTTGCGTGGCTCTCCTCGCTGATCGGTGTGGAGAAAGCCTTCGCGGTTGGCGTTCTGCCGTTCTTGCCTGCTGAAGCCTTGAAGATCGCGTTGACGATTGTCTCCGTTCAGCTTGTGAAGCGTCGCAACGTTGCGAGCGACGCTGAGTGATCAAGGTGTTACGCTGGCGCGACGCGCGAAAGCGCGGTCCATCGCGCCCGTGCGGCTTGTGAGCCACGGAAAATGGCCGTAGCGGAACGAGAGTTCCTCTGCGGCCTTTTCATATGTCTCGCCTTCAATCGCGTGACGATAAAGCGCGGCCGCAAGGCCTGAACGATCCGCACCGCCTTCGCAATGAATGAGTAGAGGTTTTTGTGCATCTCTCATGGTTGTGATGAGATGATCGAGCTTTGCATCATCAGGCTCTTCATTTGCCGAGAGCGGCAGATCAATATGCGTCACGCCCAGTTTTGCAGCTGTTGCGCGTTCTGCATCATACCATTCTGAATTTTGTTGCGATCCTCGAAGATTAATCACGGTTTTGACCGCATGATCTTTGATCACTGCCTCAAGACCTTTTGAGGACAGCTGTGCGGAGCGATAGACCTCGCTCATTCCCACTTGATGCACATTGCCGCTCAAGCGCAGATAGGCGGCCCATCCGATTGCGCCGCTTGCAGGCAATCCAATGATAAGAACGCAGGCGAGGCCAAGGCGTTTGAAAGAGCGTTTTGTTTGATCTGAGATCATCACGCTTTGAAATTTTCTTTGGAGAGAGTGACCGTCTCGAGAAAATCCCAATCGAGTGTCACGCCGATGCCGGAGCCCTGTGGCACAGGCATTTGTCCATTTTTCGTTTCAAGTTTTTCATGAATAATATCACGCGGGAAATAGCGGCTTGCGCTTGATGTGTCGCCAGGCTTTTTGAAATTGCGCAAGGTTGAAAGATGAATATTATGTGCGCGGCCAATGCCCGACTCGAGCATGCCGCCGCACCAGACGGGAACCGAAAAGGCTTCCGCGAGATCATGAATGCGGCGCGCTTCACCAAAACCACCCACGCGCCCCACTTTGATATTGATCAGGCGCGTCGCGTCTGTTTGCAGGGCTTTGCGTGCATGCGCCGTGGTACGAATGCTTTCGTCCAAACAGATCGGCGTGATGATTTCTTTTTGCAGCGTTGCATGATCATGAATATCATCATGCGCGAGTGGTTGTTCGATATAATCCAAGCGGAAACAATCAAGCGCCCGCATAATCTTCATATCAGCAAGAGAATAGGCGCTGTTCGCATCAACGCTTAAAGGGCAATCGGGAAAACGCGCGCGGATCGCTTCAAGAAGTTTTACATCATGGCGTGGCATGATCTTAAGTTTGATGCGCCTATACCCTTGATCAAGATGTTCTTGAGTTTTTGCGAGCGTTTCATCAATCGACATGATGCCGAGTGAAACACCGACATCGACATGATCACCTTCGCCACCAAGAAAGACTTTTAAAGACTCGTTTCGTGCTTTGGCAAAGAGATCATAAAAGGCCATCTCCACCACCGCTTTGGTCATGTAATGACCGCGCCACGGCGAGAGGATGGGATCAAGCGCGTTCGGATGCGTAAATCTCTTTCCCAGAATTTGAGGGAGATAGACTTCACGCAAAAGTTCCATGCCACCCGCAATCGTCTCTTCGAGATAATCGGGAAGGGGGTCGACCACACTCTCCGCGTAACCCTCAAGACCTTCGCCGCGCAGAATGAGCAGCGGAAAAATCTTGTCATGCATCGTGCCTGTTGAAATCGTGAAGGGCTTTAAGAGCGGCAGGCGCACGACACGCAGTTCGGCCTCTTCAATTTTTATCCCGCCCATCAATTTTACCCTTCCAGCGCGTCGGCGATATCATATTTTGGGCACCATAACGGGGCTGAGGGGTCGAATTCAATCGGTTCTGGGCAGAGAGCTCCCACGTTGCGCGCGTAGAGGGGTGCCCCCACAACCAACCGGCTTGACAGGAGGGGCGGCCCTTGGCAGAAAATTATTTTCACGGATAGGGAGTCGGGTTTCCGAAGTCTCTATCCGCTCTCGCTAGGGGTGCTGCGCCGGTGGGCCTTCGGGGTCATCGGGGTGGCTGAGAACAAACCCTTCGAACCTGAATGAGGTAATCCTCGCGCAGGGAAGCACAACGACATGTCGGCGACGCCGATCATTTCGGACAAGCTTTCCTGCCATCGCGATCAAAAGGACGATCACTATGGCAGATATTCATGCCCCCGCCGCACAGGCATTTTCTTCTTCTTCGATTTCTCAAAAAGACCGCGTCTTTGGTTTTAAAGACCAGATGGCGCTATGGTTCAGCCTTGGCGTTGGCCTCTTGGTCATGCAGGTGGGCGCCTATCTTATGCCGGGCTTAAGTCCCGGTCTCGCCGCGCTCGCGATTGTTGTGGGCTCTGTTCTTGGCGCCTTAATTCTTGCAACAACGGCGCGGCTTGGGCAACAGACAGGCCAATCCTCAGCCGGCATCATCGAACTCGGCTTTGGCTCCGCTTTCGGCAAAGTGCCGATTATTCTCAACGTCATTCAGCTTCTCGGATGGACGGCCTTTGAGATCGCCATCATGCGTGACGGCACGCTTGCGGTGATGAAGCAATGGTTGGGGCTTGAAGGCTCGGCTCCGGCTGTTTTTGCGACCGCTTTATGGGGTGGCATTTTGCTGCTCTTAATGCTCGGCAAGATGACCAGTCTTGTGCGTCAATTCTTGTCGCGCATCGGTTTGCCGCTCGTTGTGATTTCATTGCTCTGGCTCACTTATGCTTTTATTTCCGCTTCGAGCGCGAAAGGGTGGGACACGCTCTTTTCAACAACAGGCACGGGCGAGATGGGTTTCTGGTCCGGCGTTGATCTCGTGATTGCTATGCCGATTTCATGGCTGCCGCTTGTGGCTGATTACGCTCGTTATGGACGAACCGCACAGGGGTCATTTAGTGGAACTTTTGTTGGTTATGTATTCGCGAATATCTGGTGCTACGCACTCGGCGTGCTCGTTATTCTCAATCAACCAAGCGGCGATTTGGTCACGGGTCTTTTGCTCGCGCAATTCGGCTTGATCGCGCTCTCGCTCATCATCATCGATGAGCTTGATAACGCCTATGGCGATTTACATTCGGGATCGGTGAGCTCGGAACGTCTTGTCTCCGGCCTCTCTCTCACAACGCGTGGACTTATCCTCGGTGTTGTGTCGATTGCGATTGCCAGCGCCATCGATATGCATGCGATTGAGCCCTTCATTCTCTATTTGAGCTCGGTCTTCGTACCGCTCTTTGGCGTGATCTTGGCAAATTATCAGAGCATCAAACAGCGTGCCGCGAACAATGAGGGTGTGAGTGCGTTTCATCTCGGCCCTGTGATTTCATGGCTCGTCGGCATTGCGACCTATCATGGCGCAGCGCTTTACTATCCTGATTTTGGCAGCGCTTTGCCAAGTCTCATCATTTCCTTTGCTGTCGCGAAAATTCTCGCGGCGATAAAAAACTAAAAGTCATGACAACGAAAGACATCGCGATTGTCGGTTCCGGAGTGATGGGGCTCACCGCCGCGCATCAGCTTGCGCTGCGCGGCGCACGCGTCACACTTTATGATCGCAATCGCGATGTCGGTCGCGGCTGTTCATGGTGGGCGGGTGGTATGTTGGCGCTCTGGTGCGAGATGGAAAGCGCCGAGCCTTTGATTGGCGAATTGGGCCTTGAATCGCTCAGCTATTGGCGTGAACATTTCCCGCATGTGATCAACAAAGGCAGTCTCGTTGTAGCTCCACCGCGTGACACACCTGATCTCAAACGCTTTGCCGCGCGCACCTCGCATTTTGAAGTGATTGACGGCAAGCGCGTTGCTGCTTTGGAGCCCGATCTCACCGGCCGGTTTGAAACCGGTTTGTTTTTCGAAAAAGAAGCGCATCTTGATCCCCGAAAAGCACTTGGGTTTCTTTCGGAGCGATTACAAAAAGATCTAGGTGTTCGCTTTGTCATGGAGGGCGATGTGCGGCCCGAGGCACTTGAAGCCGATCACGTGCTTGATTGTCGTGGGTTTGAAGCGCGCGATGTTCTTCCCGATTTGCGCGGTGTCAAAGGTGAAATGTTGATCGTGCGCACAAGCGAGATTTCATTTGCTCGGCCCATTCGCCTTCTTCATCCGCGTATTCCCGTCTATATCGTGCCGCGTGATGATCATCATTTTATGGTGGGTGCCACGATGATTGAGAGCAGTGATCAATCGCGCATCTCAGCACGCTCGATGGTCGAACTTTTGAACGCAGCCTATGCGCTTCATCCTTCATTCGGTGAAGCCGAGATTATCGAAACAGGCACGGATGTGCGCCCTGCATTTCCCGATAATCTGCCGCGTATCCGGCGTGATGGAAAAATTCTAAGGCTGAATGGTCTCTATCGTCATGGTTATCTCGGCGCGCCCGCACTCACGCGCCGCGCCGCCGAGATTGTGATGGAAGGCAAAACATTTCCGGAGGTTGAACGGTGATGATCATCGTTAATGGAGAGGGCATCGAGACCAAAGCGCAGACGATTGCCGAGCTTTTGGATGAGCTTGGCTATGAAGATATGCCAGTGGCCACTGCGAAAAATATGAGCGTGGTGCGTAAACGTGAACGCGCGGAGACGAGATTGTCTGAGGGTGACCGCATCGAAATCCTCGTGCCGATGCAAGGGGGATGAGCGTGACTGATCAAGTTTTATTTTACGGCGAGACTTTCACCTCGCGTCTCTTGCTCGGCACCGCGCAATATCCGTCGCCTGCGATCCTGTCTGATGCGATCAAAGCCTCAGGCGCTGAAATCGTCACCGTTTCTTTGCGTCGTGAATCAACGGGCGGAAAAAATGGTCGCGCTTTTTGGGATTTGATTAAAGCGCTGAATGTGCGTGTGTTGCCAAACACCGCCGGTTGTCATTCCGTCAAAGAGGCGGTGACGACGGCTGAGATGGCACGCGATGTGTTTGATACAGACTGGATCAAGCTTGAAGTTATCGGTCACGCTGACACATTGCAGCCCGATGTGTTTGGTCTTGTCGAAGCGGCGCGCGAGCTTATTTCTCAGGGCTTCAAAGTGTTTCCTTACACAACTGATGATTTGGTCGTGGGTGAAAAACTTCTCTCGGTCGGCTGTGAAGTGTTGATGCCGTGGGGTGCGCCGATTGGTTCGGGTAAAGGCCTCAACAATGTCTTCGCGTTAAAAACCATGCGCGCGCATTTTCCCAATGTGCCACTCGTTGTTGATGCGGGGATCGGTCTCCCCTCTCACGCCGCACAAGCGCTTGAATTGGGATATGACGCCGTCTTGCTCAACACAGCGGTTGCGAAAGCGGGTGATCCAGTAAAAATGGCAAAAGCCTTCGCGCTTGCGACTGAAGCAGGGCGTCTTTCTTATCACGCGGGCGCGATGGAAGCGCGCGATATGGCAGTGCCGTCAACGCCTGTTCTCGGCTTGGCTTTTTCGGAGACCTTATGATGTTTGATCCCTTTTATCTTCTTGTTGATTCATCGCGTTGGCTTGAACGTCTTCTGCCGCAAGGCGTAAAAACCGTCCAATTGCGTATGAAGGATAAAAGCCAAGGTGAAGTTACGCATGAGATCTTGCGCGCAAAAACACTCTGCGCGCAACATGGCGCGACCTTGATCATCAATGATTTCTGGCAAACAGCGATTGATGAAGGCTGTTCTTTCGTTCATCTCGGTCAGGAAGATATGGAGATCGCAGACATCGCCGCGATCAAGCGCGCGGGCATTCGCATCGGTCTTTCAACCCATACGCCTGAAGAGCTTGATAAGGCGCTCGCGCTTGATCCCGATTATGTTGCGCTCGGCCCGATCTGGCCGACTTTGCTCAAAAAAATGAGCTATCCGCCGCAAGGTATTGAGCGCATCGGCGTCTGGAAAAAAGCGATTGGCGAGTTGCCGCTTGTGGTGATTGGTGGAATTACACCGGAGCGTGCACCGCTTGTGTTGCGCGCGGGCGCTGACAGTGCATGTGTGATTACGGACATTCTGACAAACGCAGACCCGGAAGCGCGCACGCGTGAATGGATTGAAGCGACAGCGCCTTTCCGGCGCTGATCGCGTCTTTAATGATTGCTGTCGAGAATTTCGAAATGAACTTCGACAGGCTTGCCATCATTGATGGGCAGAATGTCTTGCGGGCAAGCGGACATCGCAACCACGACGTCCATCTCTGCACGTAAGATCACATAATCGCCTGCCTTTGAGCGTGGCACGCCCCATTCGATTTCGCCATTCGCTTTTACAGGGATGTTCATCCAGAGATTGAGCGGACTTGGCACTTCCGGCAATTCTGCATGAATGGCACGCATAGCGGCGCGTAAATTGTCTGTGCAATTGTCGTGAAACTCGGTGCAGCCGAGCAAGCCGTAACGATAATCATCACAGGCCGCGATGATCGTGTCGTGAATGCCCGGCGATGTGTCCTCAACAAACATCATGATTGGCCGACGGCGATTGGAATAAAGCGCATGGCCTTTGGTTGGGAAGATCGTGCCAAGTGTGGGGCGCGTATGTTCCATCGACATGAATTCGGTCGGATCATCCTGGCTAAACGCCCATGTGTCGCAGACCTGATGTCCATGCGTGTTGATGATCTTGATCGATTGACCTTTTGAAAGCCGCACCGCTTTGCCTTTGCGTGCCGGCACCATATGCGTGTGAGAATGGGAATGAGCCATCATGTGGTCTCCTTTAATTGCGCTCGAATTAAAAGCTCTTAGGCAGAGGGTTCGAGTTTCATCTTTTCAAGACGCCGCCGTGAAATCTCAAGCGATGAGAGAAGAATGAAAGATAAGATCACGAGAATGGTTGCCACCGCAAGAATGGTCGGGCTCACTTGTTCCCGCAGACCGGACCACATTTGACGCGGAATCGTGCGCTGTTCGGGCTCTGCCAAGAAGAGCACGACCACCACTTCGTCAAAGCTTGTGACGAAGGCAAAAAGTCCTCCCGAAATCACGCCGGGCATGATGAGCGGCATTTGCACTTTGAAGAATGCGGTTAACGGATTCGCACCGAGATTGGCGGCTGCCCGAATGAGCGAACGATCAAAAGAGGTCAGAGTTGCGGTCACGGTGATCACAACAAAAGGCGTCCCCAACAGCGCATGCGCCATGATGAGGCCGATATAGGTTTGTGCGAGACCAATTTTGCTAAAGAAGAAAAACATACCTGTTGCGGTGATGACAATCGGCACAATCATCGGTGAAATCAACATTCCCATGATCGGGCCACGGAAGGGCATGTCGGGGCGTGAGAGGCCGACTGCGGCGAGTGTGCCAAGCGTTGTGGCGAGCAATGTTGCAAATACACCAACGATGATGCTGTTTTTCAGAGCCAGCATCCACTGACTGCGTGCCCAACTATCCGCAAGCCATGAGAGGCTGAAAGGGGCCTCGGGTGCAGCCATGCCATTTGTGAAAATATCGCGATACCATTTCAGCGAATAGGCCGCGGGATCGAGCTTGAGCATCCCGCTTGTGAAGCTGAAAAAACTTTCGGCATTGAAAGACAGCGGAATGATCACCAGAACAGGCGCCAAAAGAAAGATGAAAATTGCAATGCAAATTGCGCGAAAAACAAAATACCACGCGATCTCAAGACCTGAGGCATAGACCGGAAGATTGGGACGAAGGAAATTCATTTCACGCGAACTTCATTTTATCGATGCCAACGAGGCGGTTATAGAGCCAGTAGAGAAGGAGAACGCCTGCAAGCAACAGCGTGCCAATGGCTGACGCCAATGGCCAATTCAAGGTCTTCTGCATATGGAAGGCAATGATGTTCGAGATCAACTGACCGCTTTGACCGCCCACAAGCGCCGGCGTGATGTAGTAGCCAATGGCCAGAATGAAGACGAGTAAACATCCCGCGCCTAAACCTGGAATCGTGAGCGGAAAATAAACGCGCCAGAAGGCTGTTACGGGTGTCGCGCCCAAAGAGCGCGCCGCACGAACGAAATTTGGCTTAATGCCCGTCATCACCGAGTAGAGCGGCAAGATCATGAAGGGTAAGAGGACATGTGTCATCGCCACAAGAGTGGCAAACATATTATACATCATGACCGGACGTTGGTCGTCGGCGATCAGGCCAAGCGCCACTAACGTATCATTGATCACGCCATTTTGCTGAAGAAGCGCAATCCATGCGGTGGTGCGTACAAGAAGCGAGGTCCAGAACGGTAACAAGACAATGATCATCAAGAGATTTGATGTGCGCGCAGGAAGATGAGCGAGAAGAAAACCAATCGGAAAGCCAAGCAGTGCGCAAAACAAGGTGACAGCCGCAGCGACCATCAAAGTGCGACCGAACAAAGCGAGGTGAATGCTGTTTTCCTCATTTTCGTGGCGAATGGATCCGTCTGCATTCAGCCGATAATCAACAGATTGAATGAAGAAGCGTGGGGTTACTGAAGGGGAAACGATTTTGAGCGCGTTCCAGATTTCAGGCTTCGTCCATTCTTCATTGAGTTTGGCGAGTGCATCACAATAGGGCGCGCTTAATTCATTATTCGCAACAGGGCGCATCTTAGAAAGGCTGCCGGAAAATTCGCGATTGACCAAGGTCGCTATGCGTGTTGGCAAAGCGGGATCTTTGGCTTTGGCAGCTCTATATTCAGTGACGAAGGACTCGCAGAGCGATTCAGGAGTGGGCATTGTCCCATTCCATGTCGCGAGTTCAGCCGTTGTCTTTGGCATGGTTGAGGAAACGAGATCGCCATAAAAAGCTTGTGTAACGAGATTGGCGATCGGGATCACAAAGCTCAACAGCACAAAAGCCAGAAGCGGTGCAACGAGAAGAAATGCGCGAGTCTTGCCGCGACGCTCGGCTTTTGCCAAACGTGCCGTCAGAGCCTCCCGATCCATCGCTAGTGACATAGGGTCTGCCTCTATCTTTTATAGAAAAGCGGCGCGGTCTTTGTTGGGACCGCGCCGATCACTCTTAATTATTTGCCAATCCAGGCGACGAAGCGCTCATTGAGCTCGTCATATTTGTCAGCCCAGAACTTCACGTCCTGAACAAGTGCATTCTTCATATTGTCAGGATTGGTTGGCATATGCGGAGCCATATCAGTCTTGCCGTCTTCGAACTTGCCGACGAACGGAGCGGAGGACTTACGTGCCGGACCGTAAGGAATATAGGTGGCCTGATCTGCAAGCGGCTTCGTGCTTGTTGAGAAAGCAACGAAATCGAGCGCGAGGTCCTTATTCTTTGTGCCCTTCACGATGGCCCAGTTATCGAACACTTGTTGCTGACCATCCCAGATGATGACGAATGGCTTGTTCTCTTTCACAGCGGGTGTGAAGAGGCGACCATTATAGGCTGTCGTCATTGTCACTTCGCCTGAAGCGAGAAGTTGCGGCGGCTGAGCACCAGCTTCCCACCACACAACGGACGACTTGATGGTTTCAAGCTTCTTGAAAGCGCGATCAACGCCTTCCTTGGTGGCGAGAACCTTGTAAACGTCGCCAGCAGCCACGCCATCAGCCATCAAAGCGAATTCGAGATTCACTTTGGCTTCCTTTTTCAAGCCGCGCTTGCCAGGGAATTTCTTGAGATCAAAGAAATCAGCAACTTTGGTCGGCTTGTCGCCCGTGAATTTCGACGAGTCATAGCCGATCACGTTTGCGTATGCGATGTTTGCAATCGCGCAATCGGTGATCGCACCCGGAACGAAATCTTCGAGCGGGCCTGCACCATTGTCGCCCTTCGGCAGTTTCGAAGCGTCGATCTTTTCAAAGAGACCGTCATTGCAGCCTGAGATGGCTTCTGATGTTTCAACGTCAACAACGTCCCACGTGACGTTGCCGCTCTGTACTTGCGCCTTGATTTCAGCAAGGCCGCCATTGTAGTCGGCCGACACGATCGTGTTGCCGGTCTTCTTCATCCATGGCTCTTGATAGGCCTTCACCTGCGAATTCGTGTAGGCACCACCCCACGAAATCACGGTGATCTGGCCCGCATGCGCTGCCGCGGTCAGACCGATGGCAGCGGCGGCTCCGAGAAGCACGCTCAAAGTCTTCGTCATCTTCATACTACTCTCCCCATTTTTGGCATGCGCGGACCATTCCGATACGCATTCCCCTCGGTGGATCATCCACCGTCACCCACGATGCGCCTCTCTTTTAGAGACACGCATCGAATTACGTTACTCACGCGTCGAGTGCGCGGCCGTCTTCGACGGCCCAACCGATGCGTAAAGTTTCACCCGCATTAAACGCGCGTTGATTGTTTCGGTTCGGCGTCTTCACAATAAATTCGTCGCTCCCGAGAACGGAAACACGAATACGGATGTGATCACCGAGATAAATCACTTCTTCAATACGCGCATCGAAAACGATGTCGGCGTGAGCGGGTTCAATTGAAACACGTTCAGGCCGGATCGATACGGATGTTGCTTGTCCTGCCGCGCATTTGACGGCGAGCGCGTCGAACGAGCCGCCAGGGGCGTCAATACGCGCTTTGCCATTCGTGATCGATGTTACGCGACCTGAGATACGATTATTCTCACCGATGAATTGCGCAACGAAACTATTGTCAGGCTTTTCATAGAGATCAGCGGGTGAAGCCAATTGCTGAATGATGCCGTCATTAAACACGGCAATCCGATCAGACATTGTGAGCGCTTCGGATTGATCATGCGTCACATAAACAATCGTGATGCCAAGCCGTTCATGAAGATGTTTGATTTCATATTGCATATGCTCGCGTAATTGCTTGTCGAGCGCGCCAAGTGGCTCATCCATTAAAAGCAATTTCGGTTCGAACACGAGCGCGCGCGCCAACGCGATGCGTTGTTGCTGACCACCCGAGAGTTGTGCGGGCTTGCGTGAGTCAAGACCGCTCATCTGCACCATATCAAGCGCTTTGCGCACGCGGTCTGCGATTTCGGCTTTGCCAAGATGTCTCACTTGTAGCGGGAAGGCGATATTTTCCGCGATCGACATATGCGGGAAGAGCGCATAGTTTTGAAACACCATACCGAGGCCGCGTTTATGCGGCGGGATATTGTTGATGCGTTCGCCATCAAGATAGATTTCACCGCTGGTCGCACTTTCAAAACCGGCGAGCATCATCAGCGTGGTTGTCTTGCCTGAACCTGATGGGCCAAGCATCGTCAAAAATTCACCACGGCCAATCGAAAGATCGAGCGATTTCACGACAAGGTTGACGCCGTCATAGGTTTTTTCAACCGCGTCGAAACGGACAAATCCTGCATCTGTAGAAGGCGAAGTTGCCATCGGTGATCCCGTGCCTTGTCTCTGAGGCGAGAGCACAATGTTCTCGCTTTACTTCATTCATCGTGACGGGAAAGGCCTTGCCTTTGAAATTTAGACCGAACCTTTCAAGGCTTGGTCTTTGGCCGCTTCCGTCCCGATTTCAATTTCAAATATTAGGCTTGGTGCACATTTTTTGTCCACCTTGGGCCGGGCGGCTTCCTCTGCTTACGGGAAGAGCCGCCCGGAGGGGAGGGTTCTTTACTTCCGGACGATCAAATGTTCCGGGCCGTAGGGGAAACCGGTGATGTTGCGGTTGCCGTCTTCGGTGATGACGAGAATGTCATGTTCGCGATAACCGCCAGCGCCTGGGCGACCTTCTGGAACCATGATCATCGGTTCCATCGAGACGACCATGCCGGGCTCGAGAACTGTATCGCAATCTTCGCGCAATTCGAGACCGCCTTCGCGACCATAATAATGGCACAGCACGCCGAAGGAGTGGCCATAGCCGAAGGTACGATATTGCAGGAGCTGATGTTGGCGATAGATGTCATTCAATTGCTTGGCGACATCCGAGCATTTATTGCCGGGCACAAGAAGCTTTTTGCCTTCGTCATGAACGAGACAATTAATTTCCCAAAGCTTCGTATGTTCTTTCGATGCTTCTTCGGCAAAGAGTGTGCGCTCAAGCGCCACATAATAACCTGCAACCATCGGGAAGCAGTTAAGCGAGAGAATATCGCCACGTTCGATCTTGCGGCTTGTTACGGGGTTGTGGGCGCCATCGGTGTTGAAGCCTGATTGGAACCATGTCCATGTGTCCATGAGTTCTGCATTCGGCCATACTTTCGCGATTTCGCGGATCATTGTGCTTGTTGAATGGATTGCAACTTCATGCTCGGGAACGCCAACAGCAATCGCTTCAACGCACGCCGCGCCGCCGATATCGGCAATGCGCGTCATCTTAGTAATGTGCTCGATTTCTTCGGCCGATTTGATCATACGCAAACGCATCGCAGGCGCTGCAATGTCAACGAGTTCAACTCCGGGGAGAGCCGCTTCGAGATCGCGACGAAAATCAAGATTGACATGGTCGAATTCGATACCAAGACGCTTCACGCCTTTTGTGAGATTTTGAACGGCGTGGAGATAGTTCGTCTTTTCCCAATCGGTATAAGTGACATTGTCACCGAAGGTGCGGCGCGCTGGTTGACCACCATCGATGGCGGCTGTCACGCTCGTTGCTTTTTGATGATCGATCACGAGGCCGTAACGACGGCCGAAATAGCAATAAAGGAAGTCCGAGAGGTAGCAGATATTGTGGTAGGATGTGAACAGAGCCGCGTCCATTTTATGCTCGGCCATCAGCTTGCGGATCGCGTCCTGGCGACGCTTCATTTCGGCGTCGGAAAAGGTCGGCTGCGGTTTAATGCCATTGTTGCGGTAATCGACAAGTTTAGGACGGTCGGACATCACGGGCTCCCCAAATGTAAGGCGGCGGATTTCCCCCGCCTGCGTCAGTTCGGCTCGGACCATGGGGGGCTTTTTTCTGTCCGTGAAATTGAAATATGTTATCATTCCATAAGAGATGCTTCTGGAGGGGCTGGCCCCGGATCAGCAGATCCGCCGATCGGGGGTTAAAGCGGAGGACGAATGCGGAATATTCCGACCGATTTGCTACGAGCGCTCGTGACCGTGATCGATTTAAGGGGATTCACCCGTGCAGGTGAGCGTCTCGGCCGGTCCCAGCCTGCAATCAGCGTCCAGATCAAAAGACTTGAGGATTTACTCGGCGTCGCGCTTTTTGACCGGGATGGCGGCGGGGCGCAGCCCACCGAGGCCGGGGAATTAGTGGCCGGCTATGCCCGCCGTATTCTGGCGCTCAATGACGAAGTTGTGTTGCGCCTCTCTCGCCGTGACACAGGCGGCAAGCTTCGGCTCGGGATTCCGAATGATTATGCCGATCATTTTCTGCCCCGCCTCATCAATGAACTCAAAATCGACAACACGTCTTTCACCTTCGATGTTGTCTGCGATGTATCGCATGAATTGTTAAAGGGATTGCGCGCCAATCTCTTTGATGTGGTTGTTGCAATGACGCCTGATGGTCCGGCAGAAGGCGCCTTCATGACATGGCGTGAACCGATCAGCTGGTTTGGTTCGCCCGATCCCGCATCTGAGCTTGCTGACAAAGATCCGTTGCGGATTGTTTGTTATCCGGAAGGCTGTCTCTATCGTCGCAATATGTTAAGTGCGTTGCAAAATGTAGGGCGTGGTTTTGAAATTGTGTATTCAAGCCCAAGCATCTCCGGAATCTCTGCTGCGGTGAAAACCGGTTTCGGTTTGACGGTGCTCGCTGATCGTCTTGTGCAACATGAATTGCGTCGTTTGGGTCCGGCCGATGGTTTGCCGAAACTCGCTGATGTTGTTGTCGGTGTGTATTTGAGTAAAGCCTTGGGTTCGACGGCCGCGCAAAGTGTTGCTGCGCGGCTTTCGACATTATTTATCGAAGGCGATGTCAACACCAAAGGTGCGGCGTAAACGCGCTGCCTCGTGAGGTTTTATGCCGATGCTTGTATGCGTCGAGCGGTCATTTTGATCATATCTGACAGGGTTTTAAACGCAGGCGCGAGCGGATTGGATTTCCGCCAGATCATTCCGATTGTGCGTGTGGGTTCAGGCGCATCAAAACGTATAACAGAAACGGAAGCTGAACGTGTTTCAATCGGCACCGCCATTTCCGGAATCAAGGTGACGCCAAGACCTGCATCAACCATCTGCACTAAAGTGGCGAGTGAACTGCCATCAAGCGTTTCGCGCGGGCGCTTCAAAGACAGATTGCAAAACTCTAACGCTTGATCGCGGAAGCAATGGCCTTCTTCGAGCAGAAGCAAGCGCATCTCTTGCAGCATTTCAACACTGGGCACCGGTTTGCGATCGTCACTTTTGGGACGAACAAAAACGAAATGTTCGGTGATCAGCGGCACCTCTTCGAAGGAAGGCTCTGAAACAGGGAGCGCAACAATCGCTGTATCGATGCGCCCTTGAGTGAGATCTTCAATGAGACGCGGTGTCACCGTTTCACGAATATGAATATCAATCTCCGGCGTGGCGCGTTTCAGATCGCTCACAAGTGCGGGAAGAAGATAGGGCGCGATTGTGGGGATGATGCCCATTCTGAGGCGAGATAAAAACGTCCCTTTCTCATTGCGCGCAAAATCTTCGAGATCCTGGACAGAGCGCAAGATATCCCGCGCGCGATCTACGAAAGTCGCGCCGAAACTTGTGAGTCTCACCTGCCTTGTGTCGCGCTCAAAAAGGGGGACGCCGAGGTGATCTTCGACCTCTTTGATCTGCAGGGACAGGGCGGGTTGCGAAATCGCGCACAGATCCGCCGCGCGGCCGAAATGGCCGGTTTGGGCAAGCGCCTGCACATAGCGCAATTGTTTGAGAGTCAGATTATTCATAAGTAAAACTTATCATAGAAATCAAAAATTCAAAATTAAACAAATTATTTAAAGCTGATACAGGTCAAACCATCGCGAGTCGCGTGCCGTATAAAAGGCATTGAGACAAAGCACTTTTTATCCTTTGGGGAGATCATAATGAGCGGAACAGAGACAAAAGCGGGCAAATGCCCGGTGGTTCATGGCAATCCTAATCACGCGACCTTCGGTATGCGGTCAAATCGCGAATGGTGGCCGAACCAACTGAACCTCCGGATCCTGCATCAGAATTCCTCGATGTCCGACCCGATGGACCCGAATTTTTCCTATGCCGAGGCCTTCAAGAAGCTCGATTACGCGGCGGTGAAGAAGGATCTCCACGCCTTGATGACCGATTCGCAGGAGTGGTGGCCGGCCGATTACGGTCATTATGGCCCCTTCTTCATCCGTATGGCTTGGCATAGCGCCGGTACCTATCGCACAGGCGATGGCCGTGGCGGCGGCTCGCGCGGCTCGCAGCGTTTTGCGCCTTTGAACAGCTGGCCGGATAACACCAATCTCGACAAAGCGCGTCGTTTGCTTTGGCCGATCAAACAGAAATATGGCAACGCGCTCTCTTGGGCCGATTTGATGATTTTGGCAGGCAATGTCGCGCTTGAATCGATGGGCTTTAAAACTTTCGGTTTCGCCGGCGGTCGCGAAGACATTTGGGAGCCAGAAGAAGACATCTACTGGGGTAAAGAAAAGACCTGGCTCGGTGACGAGCGCTATCAAGGTGATCGCGATCTCGAAAATCCATTGGCCGCCGTGCAGATGGGTCTCATTTACGTCAATCCGGAAGGTCCGAATGGCAAGCCGGATCCGCTCGCCTCAGCGCGTGACATTCGTGAAACCTTCGCGCGCATGGCAATGAATGATGAAGAGACTGTGGCATTGATTGCCGGTGGTCACACATTCGGTAAAGTTCATGGTGCAGCTGATCCTTCAAAATATGTTGGAGCAGAGCCGGAAGGTGCAAGCATCGAAGAGCAGGGCCTTGGGTGGAAAAACACTTATGGTCCCGGCCATGGCGCGCATACGATCACAAGCGGTCTTGAAGGCGCGTGGACGACCAATCCGATCAAGTGGGACAACAACTATCTCGATAATCTCTTCAATTACGATTGGGAATTGACGAAGAGCCCTGCTGGTGCGTGGCAGTGGACACCAAAGAATGGTGCGGGTGCGGGTACCGTGCCGGATGCGCATGATCCTTCAAAGCGTCACGCGCCGATGATGCTCACCTCAGACATGGCGCTGAAAGTCGATCCGATCTACGGTCCGATTTCCAAACGCTTCAAGGAAAACCCAGCGCAATTTGCTGATGCTTTCGCGCGCGCATGGTTCAAACTCATGCATCGCGATATGGGTCCGAAGACACGTTATATCGGCCCCGAGGCTCCGAAAGAAGATTTGATCTGGCAAGATCCGATTCCGGCGGTGAATCATCTGCTTGTTGACGCAAAAGATGTTGCCGCATTGAAAACGCACATCTTGAGTGCAGGTATTTCAATCGCTGATCTCGTTTCAACCGCATGGGCTTCGGCTTCGACGTTCCGTGGTTCGGATCGTCGCGGTGGTGCGAATGGTGCACGCATCCGTTTGGCGCCGCAAAAGGATTGGGCGGCGAATGATCCAGCAACTTTGCACAAAGTGTTGTCAGCGCTTGAATCGATCCAAGCGAAGTTCAACGCCTCAGCAACAGGCGGTAAGAAAATCTCGCTTGCCGATTTGATTGTTTTGGCAGGTGGTGCGGCGATTGAAGAGGCAGCGAAGAAGGCGGGTCATTCCATTGAAGTGCCCTTTACGCCGGGCCGCATGGATGCGAGCCAAGAGCACACGGATGTTGACTCCTTTGCCGTGCTAGAGCCGATTGCGGATGGTTTCCGCAATTATCAGAAGGGTCGCTATGCGGTGTCAGCCGAGGAATTACTGCTCGACAAAGCGCAGCTTCTCACTTTGACAGGCCCAGAATTGACGGCGCTTGTCGGTGGTCTTCGTGTTCTCAATGCGAATACGGGCAAAGCAAAGCATGGTGTGTTCACGAAAAATCCTGAAACACTCACCAATGATTTCTTCGTCAATCTTCTCGATATGAGCACCGAGTGGAAATCAACCGACGACAAAGCTGAGACGTTCGAAGGCCGTGATCGGAAAACCGGTGCGGTGAAATGGACGGCTACGCGCGTTGATCTTGTGTTTGGATCGAATTCGCAATTGCGTGCTTTCGCCGAAGTCTATGGACAGGCAGATTCAAAAGCGAAATTTGTGAAAGATTTCGTCGCCGCCTGGACCAAGGTCATGATGCTTGACCGGTTCGATTTGGCCTAAGCGGCTTTGAGGTGGTGAAATATCAGGGGCGCGGGCATGAAAGGCTCGCGCCCTTTTTCTTTTTGTAAAAGTTCACATGCATGACATTGCGTGGGCGTGTATGCCTGATTTATATAGATGATTAATCGATGATCGATTCGGTCCTTCCAAGCGACGCGCTTGCGGGCCAAAAAGCAAAGCCGGAGATTTTACGATGCTGAAACTCTTGTCATCCGCAACTTTTGTAACGCTTCTCGCTTTGTCGAGCCCGGTTATGGCCAATCCTTTTTTTGGTGGGCCCAATGAAGCCTCATGCGTCACGGCGGCTGATGCCTCCGCTAAACAATATGAGCATGAGCAGAAAATCATTTGGGGCAAAATGGGCGGCTCCATTCAGGAATTCAAACAGCAGCGTTATTTTGTTTCGAGCCGCGGTCAATGCCTTCTCGATGTGAAATTCAAAATCGCGCAGAAGGGCCGTGTTGTGACGACGCGCTATCTTGTCGATGCGTTTGAGCGCCGGATTTATGGTACATTCTACGATGTCGGTAATTCGAATGCGCGCCCCTTAACATGTAATTATGGCGTCAATTTCAATGAAGCGGGTCAATGCGCCAATGAGTCCGAATTCGAGTCGGTAATTGCACAACTTGTGAATTGATTTTGATCTGTCTCTCCTGAGGCTCCACAAAACAAAAAAGCCATCGCCGCGAAGCGATGGCTTTTTTGTTTGAAGCGAAGAGAAAGCTCAATCTGTTACGAGAATGAGTGCCCAATAGGTTTTGTAGCGAGACTTTGGCGAATCCGCGCGGGCCATACCCATATATTTCGCATTTTTAAGACGCATATTCTCATTATGATAGGGCGAGCGGGTCCAAGAAGAAATAGCGGCCTCTGCTGATTGATGAGTTGCGCCGACATTTTCGGTTGCTTCCGATTTTTCAAAACCGGCAGCATCGACACGGCTGATGAAATCACCCGCGACTTCATGGGTTAGCGCATCGCGTGTCGCCATGGCGGTCGCTTGAAACTTCGCAAGCTCAACAAGACGCGGTTCAATTGTTACAGGACCCAAACCTTGGCTCGCGCGAAAACGATTCAAAGCCGCCAGGCCATCAGCAGAGACATCTTGCGATGTCGTTTCGCCAACAACAACATTGGGCAGCGTCACTTTTGAACCTGACGCGCAGGAGGCCAACAAAACGCCAAGCAACGCGAAAGTCGCAGGCCGTAAAATATGATGAAAGCGACGATCAGAATTGGTCATTCGAAAACCCATATAAAGGAAGTGAAATAAAGCCAAAAGCACTCTGTTTCTCATAGAGCAGAGTAGCTGAATCGGGAAGGGCCACGATTGCGAAATTTTGTGTTTAGTGGTGAATGATCAAGAATGAAAAAATGGCGGGTTATGCGCCGCCATCTATTTCATCAAGAATTCAATGCACCGGGACCAGGAATTGCACCCGGAGGGCATTTGCCAAGAATGATCATGCCGAGCACTTCATCCTTGGTAACATCTTGCACACGTGCGGTCCCGACAATACGTCCATTTTTCATGACTGCCACGCGATCCGACAATTCAAACACGTCATGAATATCATGGCTGATCAAGAAGATGCCGATGCCCTGCTTCTTCAATTCAAGCGTGAGGTCGGACACTTGTTGCGTTTCCTGCGGACCAAGCGCGGCCGTCGGCTCGTCCATGATGAGGATATTCGCGTTAAAGTGGATCGCACGTGCGATCGCCACCGATTGACGCTGACCACCGGACAATTTCTTCACCGGTTCTTTGAAGCGGCGGAAATTGGGGTTTAAGCGACCCATCACTTCGCGTGTCGCGGCTTCCATCGCCACGTCATCCAGCGTGCCCCATTTTGTTTTGAGTTCGCGGCCCAAAAACAGATTGGCGGCCGCGTCGACATTGTCAGCGAGCGCAAGCGTTTGATAGATCGTCTCGATGCCATAGGCTTTCGCATCCCGCGGATTTTCAATCGTTGCCTTTTGCCCGCGAATATAGATATCGCCATGATCGCGTTTGTAAGCGCCCGAGAGAATCTTGATCAGTGTTGATTTGCCCGCGCCATTATGGCCGAGCAGGCCCACAACTTCGCCTTCATAGAGTTCAAGCGAAGCGTGATCGACGGCCTTAATGCCGCCGAAGGCGATTGAAATGTCGCGCATTTCAACAAGCGGGTTCCGTCCAGCACTGAAGGCCGAAACGGTTGATGTTGTGGATGTGTGCTGATGGTCACTCATGATGCGCACTCCGCTCTTAATTCGCGCGACGACGATAGATCTGGTCAAGCCACACGGCGAGAACCAGAACCGAACCCACGGCCATATCTTTATAAGCCGAGTCGAAATTCAAAAGGGTCATACCCGATTGCAGTGATTGCATCACAAGAGCGCCGAGCATCGCGCCATAAATCGTGCCGACACCACCAGCGAGCGATGTGCCGCCAATCACGGTTGCGGCGATGACATAAAGTTCGTCAAAGAGACCGAGCGCATTCGAGGCTGCATTCAAACGAGCTGATGAAATACAGGCCGAAACGGCAGCGAGAATGCCCATGATCGTGAACATATAAAGCGTCATGCGCTTGGTATTGATACCCGCAAGCTCCGCCGCCTCCGGATTACCGCCGATCGCATAGATATAACGACCAAAACGTGTGCGTGTCGCGACGAAAGTCATGATCAATCCCGCGGTCACAGCAATCAAAACCGGAATTGTAAAGCCGCGCGAAATGAGAAGACCGCCTTCAGGAATTGGGATGTTGTGCGCTTGTGCATATTCATTCGCGAGTTTTGGCGGGAAATAATAGGAGTTCACGAGCCACACTGTGCCGAGTGCGAGCGCACAACCAACAAGTCCGAGAAAAATTTCCGCCCACATCGGACGCAGCGGGAATTTGAATTTTTTGCGTGATTGGCGACCTGAGCGAAGAGCAAAAACGATGGCGATACAAATCAAGACACCGATTGCCCAACTGGCGCTTGCGCCGATCGATGAGTAAAAAGGCCCGCCACCGAGAAGTTCGAATGTTTCATCCATCGGCGCAACGGTTTCGCCGCGAATAACAGCCCATGCCGCACCACGCCAAACGATCAAGCCACCCAGGGTGACGATGAAAGAGGGAATGCCTGCATAAGAAATAAGGAAGCCATGGAATGCGCCGATCAACGCGCCGGTGCAAAGTCCGATGATGATTGAGATAATCCAGATCGCCGGATGACCAACGCCGAGCCAGGGGCCAAGAATATAAACTTGCGAATAGCCCATGACGACGGCGACAAAAGCGAGAAGCGAGCCGACTGACAAATCGATATGGCGCATGACGATGATCAAGACCATGCCGGTTGTCATCACCGCAATGGAGGCGGTTTGAACGAGAAGAATCCAGAGATTGCGTGGCGTCAAAAAGACGCCATTGCCTGTGCGCCATTCACCGGCGAGTTGGAAGCCGATCCAGATCAGGATCAACGCGCCGATCATACCCAAAAGACGCGTATCGATTTCAGTCGCGCGGAGGAAGCGTGTGATTGCGCCTTCCTGTGCCGTCGCGGGTTCTGAGCGCGTTTCGGTGGATTGTGTCATGACGTTTCTCTCTCAGGCTTTTGGGAGCGCTCTCGTGATCTTTGAGCGTCTTATTTTTTATTCTGCGTTCGATTGATTTAGCGAGAAAAAAACCGCGCCGCCCTTCCTCACGGAAATTGCGGCGCGGTCTGATGGATCAAGCGAGGTGTTTATTCAACACCAGCGCTTAGACGATCATTAGCCGCAAGCCTTGACGGTTCCAGCCTTCACGCCCGCGCAAGCCTTTTCCTTGGTGATGTGGCCAGCGTCGATTGCAACACCGATCGTGTCCTTTGTGATCACCGTTGGCTCGAGGAGGATCGAGTTCATTTCGACCTTCTTCTTGCCGAGGTTGAACTTGGTCACGCCCGGGAGCTTGTCGAGGGCTGTGCCGTCAGCAATCAAGTTGGCGAGTTCGCCAGCCTTTTTGCCGAGCTGACGAGCATCTTTCCAGATCGAAACGGTCTGGGTGCCGAGAGCAACACGGTTGATCGCGGCAAGGTCACCGTCCTGACCAGAAACGGCAACAGTGCCGTCCATGCCCTGGGCCTTGAGCGCTGCAACAACGCCCGATGCCATGCCGTCATTCTGTGAAACGACTGCATCGATCTTGTTACCGGTCGATGTCAGGCATTGTTCCATGTTCTTCTGAGCATTGTCGGGCTTCCAGCCATCGGTGAAGGTTTCGCAAGAATTCTTGATCTTGCCAGCCTTGATCGAGTCGCCGAGCACTTCCATGATGCCGTTGAAGAGGAAGGTTGCGTTCGGGTCACCCTTGTCGCCCTTGATGAAGGCGTAGTTGCCGGTCGGCTTTACCTTCTGCACTTCCTTCGCCATCAAACGGCCGACGCCGATATTGTCGAAGGTGATGTAGAGAGCTGACGGATCTTCGAACTGAACGTCGTAAGCCATCGTCTTGATGTTGGCGTCACGAGCAGCCTTGATTGAAGGAAGGATCGCGTCTGAGTCATAGGCAACGATGATCAACACATCGACTTTCTGCGTGATCAAACCTTCGATGTCCTTGGCTTGCTTTTCAGCTGAGCCCTGAGCATCGGTCGAGACATATTTGTTGCCGGCGGCCGTAACCGCAGCTTTGATCGCCGCTTCGTCGGTCTTCCAACGCTCTTCTTGGAATGTCTTCCAGGACACAGCGATGGTCTTGTCCTTGGCCAGCGCCGGAACGGCCGCGCCCAAAATCAGGGCGCCGGTCAGCGCAGCAACGGTTGCTTTGAACATGGGATAAACCCCCCTTTGTGGTTCATTTTGAAAATGCAGTTAAATCTGCAGGCTTCATGAAGTGATGCCTGAGAAACTACTTGCCAAAAATGCAGGGCAAGTCAACATAGTTTGCATAGCCGGTTCCCCCAATCATCCTGGAAAATGAAGTGGAAATGGCGTGTTTGCGCTGAAGGCTGGCCTATCCCTTCCGCGACAACGGGTCGCATGACCCACAAGGGTGTTGAGGGAATGAATTATGCTGAGCAATCAAAGCAATGGCCATACATTGCAGATGCTAAATATTACGGTTTTTCGGCCCGTTTTTGCATTGTTTTTCAAGGTTAAAGTTGATTTTTGGCAAAAACGCTTCGGTCAGCGGTCCGTTGCTCTATCGCATATCCTTATCGGATTTTTCGTTGCTACTTTTTTAGTCACAACGAAGCCTGTTGAAGCCGCTACCCTTACGCAAGATCAGGTGTTGCGGAAATGGTATTCATTAAGTCTTCTGCTCATTCGCCACACGCCGACTTACTCACCTCCGGTTGCAAGCCGTACGTTAGCCTATATCGGGGTTGCATCTTATGAAGCCGTGGCGTCGGGTTCGCAGACTCTGCAGTCGCTTGATGGTCAACTGAACGGCCTGTCCGATCTCCCAAAGCGCGAAGCTGGACAGGCCTATGATGAAGTCGCAGTGATGCATGCGGCGCTGTCCACAACGATTTCCACATTATTTGCGAATACCGGACCGAGCGGGCAGCAAGCGACGAAAAAACTGATCGATGAGCTTGATAAAGCCATTAATGCGTCGGGTGTTGATCAACAGATTTTAACGCGCAGCGCTGACTATGGTCGCAGTTTGGCGGCCCATATTCTCAAATGGTCAAAAGATGATGGTGGCGACGTCATCGAGAATATGGGTTTCCCGTGGGCATATTCTCTGACGCCCGGCCCCGGACATTGGGTGCCGACCAATCCGTTGGCACGCCAACAGCAAGTGCCCCTCTTGCCGAATTGGGGCAAAAATCGTCCCTTCGCGATGCCGCTTGATCACGCTTGTGAATTGCCGCCGCCGCCCGCCTATAGCGAAGATAAAAACTCTGATTTTTATCGCGAAGCGTTGGAAGTTTACACAACGGCCAAAGCCTTGACGCCCGAACAAAAAGCGATTGCGTTTTTTTGGGCTGATGATGCGATGGCAACACCCACGCCAGCCGGTCATTGGGTTTCAATCGTTTTGCAGATCGCCGATGCGGAGCACTTTCCGATCGATAAGCTCGTTGATGTGATGATGCGCATGAATGTGGCGATGGCAGATGCTTTCATTGGCTGTTGGCGTGAAAAATACCGCCATGATCTTTTGCGACCCATTACCTATATCAAACGTGTGATGGATCCTGACTGGATGCCTTTCATTTTGACGCCGCCTTTTCCTGAATATCCGAGCGGCCATAGTGTTCAATCAAGCGCCGCATCGAAAGTGCTCGCCTCGGTATTGGGTGAACCCTATCCTTTCAGTGATAAGACGCGCGAACGCGATGGTGCTATTCCGCGCAAATTTACGGGTTTTGTTGCGGCTGCCAAAGAAGCCGGTATCTCTCGTCTTTATGGCGGCATTCATTTCCGCTCGGCGATTGAGCGCGGTTATGAACAAGGCCAATGTATCGGCGCTTATGCGCTCGCTTTGAAAACATGGCGGTGATGAATATGCGTTATGTTTTATCGAAGTCGATTGCAGCTTTGATGTGTTCACTTTTTTTGACGGCCGTCGCAACCGGACAACAAAAATCGCAAGAAAAACTAATCGTTCCTCACTATGTTGAAGAGACGGCGACGGCAGGCATTTCGAGTCTCTATCAAGGCGAGTGGCAATATATGGTGGGGGGCGGTGTCGCCGCTTTTGATTGCAACAACGATGGCTATCCCGATCTCGCTTTCGCAGGAGGTGAAGCGGTTTCATCTCTTTATGTGAACAAAAGCGAGAAGGGCGGCGCACTCCGATTTGAAAAAGCCGATGGTATGGCGGCGCTTGAAAATGTCACCGGATTTTATCCGCTCGATATTGATGGTGACGGGATCATGGATCTCGTTGTGTTACGTGTCGGTGAAAATGTTTTGTTGCGCGGTCGCGGTGACTGTAAATTTGAGCGCGCGAATGAGCTGTGGGGCTTTAATGGCGGCAATGCCTGGTGGACCGCGTTTTCTGCGACGTGGGAAAAAGGCAATTCATGGCCGACACTTGCTTTTGGCGCTTATATCGATCCCACGCAGGAATTAAATCCCTGGGGTTCTTGCACGGATAATCTTTTGTATCGTCCGCGCGAGAGTGGCGGCTATGCTGACTCAATTCCGCTGAAACCAAGCTATTGCGCCTTGTCGATTCTCTTTACCGATTGGAATCGGTCGGGCACCGCTGCGCTACGTGTATCAAATGACCGCGAATATTATGAGGGTGGACAAGAACAGTTATGGCATCTTGAACCGGGGCAAGCGCCGCGCCTTTATACCGATGCCGAAGGGTGGAAATTTTTGAAAATTTGGGGCATGGGCATTGCGGCCACCAATTTCCCGGATGAGCTTTATCCGTCCTATTTTTTGACAAGCATGTCTGACAATAAATTGCAGATTCTACGCGCACCTGAACCCAATCAAAAGCCAAAGCCGCTCTATCGTGACATTGCCTATGATCGTGGTGTTGTGGCTTATCGACCTTATATGGGCGGTGATTTGAAGCCGAGCACCGCGTGGCATGCGCAATTCGAAGATGTGAATAATGATGGGCGCCCTGATTTATTTGTGGCGAAAGGCAATGTCGATCGTATGCCGGATTTTGCACAAAAGGATCCGAATAATCTTCTCCTGCAAAAACCTGATGCCCATTTTGTTGAAGTCGGCGACGTTTCAGGAATCGAGAGTTACTCGATTGCGCGCGGTGCGATGCTTTCTGATTTCAATCTCGACGGTAAAATTGATCTTGTCGTTGTCAATCGGCGTGAAAACGTAAAAATCTGGCGCAATATTTCCTCTGATCTTGGTTCATTCATTGCGTTGCGTTTACAAAGCCCGACATCAAATCGCGATGCCATCGGCGCGTGGGTCGAAGTCAAAACCGCTGCAGGTGTTCAGCGGCGTGAAATCACCTCCGGTGGTGGACATGTGAGCGGCCAGAATGGCTATTGGCATTTTGGTCTTGGTAACGCGAAATCGGCCGAGATTCGCGTCATCTGGCCCGATGACACGGAAGGGCCTTGGTACACCATCGATGCCGGGCAGTTTTACAGTGTAAGTTATGGCGAAGCGCCAAAGCCTTGGGTTCCCCCGTCACGCGCGAATTGATAGAGTTTTCCCGTTGAGGAGACCCATGCGTCGGGGTGGCGCATGAGGCGAGGGGGTGGCACACTCCTTCTTACGACAAAGCGGGGGGAGTCTCATGATCGCGTTTCCGGTAATCGACACGCATGTTCATCTTCTGGACCAGAAGCTTTTCAAATATTCATGGGCCAAAGGCGCGCCGAAACTCGCGCGCGATTGGACTCTTGATGATCTTGCGGCCTCCGCCAAGCCCTACACAATTGAGAGCACCGTCTTTGTTGAAGTCGATGTTGATCATCCTGATTATATGAAAGAGGCGCGCTGGGTGCAGGCGCTTGCCGACCGCGATCCTCGAATGAAAGGATGTGTCGCCTGTTTGCCGATTGAGAAAGGCGCGGCGCTTGAAGATGAAATCGCTGAACTTGCGTCAATTCCGGTCGCGCGCGGTGTGAGGCGTCTCATTCAAAATCAACCCGATCCCGAATTTGTTTTGCGCGCGGATGTGATCGATGCAACAAAGCGCCTTGCAAAATATAATCTCTCTTTCGATCTGTGCATTTTCCATCACCAATTGAAAAACACGATTGCCTATGTGAAGGCCTGCCCTGACGTGTTTTTCATCATGGATCATATCGCGAAGCCTGGAATCAAAGCCGGGTTGGTCGAGCCTTGGAAAACAGAGATTCGCGAATTGGCCTCGCTCCCCAATGTTGTTTGTAAATTGTCCGGCGTGACGACAGAAGCGGATCATGACTCGTGGACGCCTGAACAATTGAAGCCGTATGTCGAACATGTGATTGACGTCTTTGGCTTTGACCGTTTGATGTATGGCGGCGATTGGCCTGTCTCTGAACTCGCGGGACCTTACACAGCCTGGATTGGGTTGCTTGATAAGATGACATCCTCATGCTCGGAAACAGAGCGGCGGAAATTATTTCGTGACAATGCGCAAAAATTTTATCGCCTCGCATGAATGCCTTCCGGAGTGAATGATGTCTGATCGTAAGGTTCTCTTTATCACAGCAGATCAATGGCGCGGTGATGCGTTGGGATTTCTCGGCCATCCCGCCGCCCGCACACCAAATCTTGATCGACTTGCAGCGGAAGGTGTGAGTTTCACAAAACATTTCACATGCTCCGCGCCTTGCGGTCCCGCGCGCACGACTTTGTTGACCGGCCTTTATCCCTTTATTCATCGCTCGGTGCGCAATGGCACGCCGCTTGATCGGCGTCATACAAATCTGGCGCTTGAAGCGCGGCGCGCAGGACGTGATCCCGTTTTGTTTGGTTATACAGATTCATCTGCCGATCCGCGCGAGATGACGCCTGATGATCCAAGGCTAAAAAGTTTCGAAGGTGTTTTGCCGGGCTTTCGTCTTGAAGCCACATTAAATGAAAATGCACTTTCCGGCTGGCTCACGGAATTGGCGCGTAAAGGTTATGATGTTCCGGAAGTTCTCTTCGACATTTATTCGCCGCCTGAAACTGTTGATCCGCGACGGTTCTGGCGCGGTCCCGCGCGCTATAAAGCGGAAGACAGTGATACCGCCTATATCGCGGATAAAGTCATCGACTATATGCGTTTGCGTCGCAAAGAAGATTGGTTGATTCATGCTGTCTTCTTGCGTCCACATCCGCCTTTGATTGCGCCCGCACCTTATGATCAATTGATTGATCGCGATCTTGTGCCAAAGCCTGTGCGTCGCGAAACGCGTGAGCGTGAAGCCGCGCTTCATCCCTATCTTCGCGAATGGCTTAATGAAATGTCGGTGCCCGGCTATTTCGATGCGCCCTTCGATCTTCATCAATTGCCGGAACAAGACTATGAAGAGATGCGTGCGGTCTATTTCGGGTTGATTAATGAAGTGGATCATCAAATCGGCCGCATCATTGATCACCTCAAGGTCACCGGTGAGTATGATAAAACATTGATCATCTTCACATCCGATCATGGCGAAATGTTGGGCGATCATTGGTCATGGGGCAAGGGTGGATTTTTCGATGCATCGAACCATGTGCCATTGATCATTCGCGATCCTTATGCGCCTGACGCCGCGCGCGGCAGATGCGTGAATGCATTAAGCGAGTCGGTTGATCTCATGCCGACCATTCTCGAATGGATGGGGTGTTCTGTTCCCACTGAAGCAAACGGCGTATCGCTTTCATCATGGATCAAGGGTGAAGCGCCTGATCTTTGGCGAAAGTCTGTCTTCTGGGAATTTGATTTCCGTAATCCGGTGACAAAGCGTTATGAAACGGCGCTTCAACTTTCATCTGATGAATGCACACTCAATGTGATCCGTGATCATCATTACAAATATGTGCATTTCACAGCGCTGCCGCCTTTGCTCTTTGATCTCAAACACGATCCGGATGAGCTTCACAATCTTGCCGATGATCCCACCTATGGCAGCGTCATCGCCGAATATGCGCAACGTCTTTTAAGTCATCGTATGTTGCATGCCGAACGAACATTGACCAATGCGATGCTCTCGCCCAAAGGCGTTGTTTATCGCGATGAGCCGCGTGGCCAACCTAACGCGCTTTATGCTCGACCCGTTTAGAGGATAAAAAAGTCATGCGTTATGAATTGATGTTACCGCATCAGCTTCGTGAAGCCATTGATAAAAATTGGCCGGTCATCTTGCCTCTCGGCGTGCTTGAATATCATGGCGAACATTTGGGTTTGGGTATGGATACGCTCGCCGTTGTTCGTATTCTTGATCGCCTTGAGAAAGAAAAGCCCGTGGTGATCTTGCCGCCCTTTTACTATGGTGCGGCGAGTTATGCAGTGGAAGCGCCCGAACGCAAGGGTTCGGTTCATGTCGACTCCGAGTCGATTGCGCCTTTTGCCAAATCCTTGTTTCGCGGTCTCTTGCGCGTTGGCTTTCGTAACATTCATGGCTTCATTCATCATCAAAGCGAAAATTTTACTGCCGGTATGCCCACCGATCTCGCTTTCAGATTTGCCGGACGTCAGGCAATTTTTGAAATTCTTGAAAAGGAGCGGGGCGAGGGATGGTGGGGTAATAAATCCATGGCCGATTATTATGCACAACATGCGGCGGGTAGCGATCCTTTCAACTGGATCAAAATTCATCCCCTCATGACAAAAGAGATCATCGCTCAATATCCGTTTGACCACGCCGGCATTGGTGAAACATCATTGATGATGGCGCTTTGCCCTGAAGCTGTGGATATGGGCAGATTAAACAAAGAAGAATGGTATTCGCTTTCCGCAGAAGGGGCCTCGAAAGACTTAGGCGAGCGGGGTGTGTCTCTTATTCTTGATCATATGAGAGCGGTGCTCTGGGGTTAATATCGATGTCACGAAAAATTTCGACAGGCATCGGCTTTCTTGCGGTGCTGATGTGGGCGGTTTTGGCTTTGTTGACCGCCGCCTCCGGTCAAGTGCCGCCATTCGAATTGGCGGCTATGACTTTTTTTATTGGTGGTGTTCTTGGAGTTATGACATGGCCGTTTCGGCCCAATGCAAGAAAAGCATTGAAGCAATCACCGCTGGCTTGGCTTGTCGGTATCGGTGGGCTTTTCGGTTATCACGCCGTTTATTTCAGCGCGTTGCGGTCAGCGCCAGCCATTGAAGCCAGTCTCATCGCCTATCTCTGGCCTTTGTTTCTTGTTGTTGCTTCGGCTTTGTTGCCGGGTGAAAAATTGCGCGTGCATCATCTCGTCGGCGTTGTGCTTGGTCTTATTGGCGCTGTTCTTGTCATCACCAAAGGTGAGCATCTCTCCCTTTCAGACGGCATAAAGCCCGGGCATTTTTTGGCGCTGGCTTGTGCGGTGATATGGGCAGCTTATTCCGTGCTATCTCGAAAATTGGGCGATGTACCAACCGATGCAGTTGTTGGCTTTTGCCTTGTAACGGCCTTTCTCGCGATGCTTTGCCATTTTGCTTTTGAGGACACAGTGTGGCCAGCATCGTTGAGTGAATGGGCGGCGATTATAGGGTTGGGCGTTTTGCCAGTGGGTGCCGCCTTTTATGCCTGGGATCATGGTGTCAAAAAAGGCGACATCATGGTGCTTGGCGCGGCGTCTTATGCCTCACCGCTTCTTTCAACGCTTGTTCTTGTGGCCACGGGCTTTGCACCAGCGCATTGGTCGGTGGGTGTGGCCTGCCTCTTGATTACGCTCGGCGCTGTGATCGCGGCGAAAGATTTATTGTTCCGTCGTGTTGCGCCTTCAGACTAGTTCAACAACAATTATAATTCGGTGGAGAGAAGGCTTAAAGAAATCGCCCACATGGTAATGCCAATGACGATTTCTAGAATAACCCAAGCGCGCGGTTTGGTGAAAATAGGCGCAAGAAAGCGCGCGCCGTAGCCCAAAGACGAAAAGAATAACAGCGAGCCTAATGCGCCACCACCTCCAAAAAGAGTTTCATAGGGCGCGTAATGCGTGGAGAGCGAGCCCATGAGCATCACTGTGTCGATATAGACATGAGGATTAGCCCAAGTCAGTACGAGGCATGTTGCGAGGATTTGAAGCGTGGTCGAAGCCTTCTTCTCGATAGGTCGAAGTGCCTCTCCGCCTTTCCATGCTGCTTTCAATCTCAGCGCGCCATAGACAAACAGAAACACCGCACCGGCCCAGAGTAGTGCTTGTTGGAGCCAAGGCAGTGAGGGAAGCAAAAGACCGAAACCGCCAACTCCTATAGCCATCAAGCTTGCATCAGAGAGCGCGCAAATAGCAACCACGAGTCCGACATGCTCGCGTCTTAGACCTTGACGCAAGACGAAGGCGTTCTGGGCACCGATGGCGAGGATCAAACTTAGTGATGTGAGAAAGCCGGAGGTAAAAGCCGATATCATTGAGTTCTATCATTATGAATCGATTATCCCTCGATATCATAAACGCGGATATAGTCGATGAGAAAATCAGCAGGAAACACAGAAGGATCATCGGGAATACCTCCCCACAATCCACCAACGGCAAGATTAACAAGCAGATACATCGGCTGATGGAGATCAGAAGGTGTATCGCATTCGGCAACTTTCACACCGTTGAATAGCCATTCAATTTTTTCTCTTGTCCATTTCATTCCAAAGGTCGAAAATCTCTCGCTGAGATCATAAGTTTCAATCGGAAATGTTGAATTGATCCTGAAGCCGAATTCGCGCGCGTGGACAGACGCATAATAACGTGTGGGTGTTTTGCCAATCATCTCAGCAATATCGATTTCCGGAGGCCAGGCTTGTGTGATGGGCAAGAGCCAAAGAGCAGGCCAGAGCCCTGCACCTTTAGGGATGCGCGCTCTAATTTCAACATAACCATAAGTGAATGAAAATGAACGTGCGGACGACAGCATGCTTGAAATAAAGGGCAGGCCATCGGTGAGATGTTGTTCATTGTCTTTGATTGCGCTGGCGCGAAGATGCAGAACACCATCTTTTACAAAGAGTGTCTCTCTTTGTTGTAATAAAAGTGAATCACGGCCAGAGCGAGGATCGACATAATATTGCAATTCGCCATTTTGCGGGATGGTACGAGCGCCCCATAGAAAATGAGGTTCCCAAATCCCTTGCGGGTCGGCGCTTATAAGCCGTAAGCGGCTAAACTCATCTGAAAACAGCAATCGATTTTTTGCATTTTGGAGCTCATGTGGTGGGGCGATCAGATTTGGTGAACTATTATCTGGCAAGGAAAGTGTTAAGAGTCCCTTGGGCCCAAGAAGAAATCGCGCTTCGCCGATAAGAGCAACTGTCAAGAAACCTATAAGTCCGAAGAACAAAAGCGATTGTGATTTCGCGATGAGCTTCTCCTTGATAAGGAGTATCGAAAAAATGAAAAGAGAAACGAGAATACTGATAAGAATTGCGAAGCTTTGTCCCTCGCGACCCGCCCAACTATAAAAAAGAGTCATGAGTAAAAATAGCAGAATCGTCGAGGGAACGATTAAAGCGCTCATTGTTACAACGGGGCGTTTCGTAATTGACAAAAGAAGCGGCATGAACCAAAGAATCGTAACAAAGGGAAAGAGTGAAACAATCATGACGAAGGTTTCGCCCAAGGCCGGCGCATAGCGTGGATAAAATTGAGCAAGCCCATAGGGTATTAAAGGCAAAACAAGGCAAAGAATAAAAAAACTCAAGATAACGAGCTTGAGGGCATCTCGTGAAAAGACTACCCGCAATCTTTCGTTGATCCCGTCGCGTGCAAGAGAAAGATAACGCGGGTAATAGGCTTGTCCGATGGTTGTGAGTGTGCCGGTTACGAGTGCCATGAGGCTGAAAGAAAATGCCAGCAGCGAAAAATCATCACGGCTTGAGATCAGTGCCGAAATCCAACGCGGAATGAATTGGAAAGAAAGCCAAAGGAGTGCGCAGAGATATAAAGGAGACGCTTCGCGCATGGGCGCGAGAGCATCCTTGAATGAAAAAGAAAAAGGCTGAACGTCGCGCAAAGAGCGGAACGCGAAAATCACATACCAGAGAAACAGCGCGCCATAGCAACCCGTCGTCCCGCCAAGTGCTATGCCAAAAAGGCGCGGTGCCGTCATGCCAAGCTGTAGACCTAAAGCCAGCACCGCAAAATCTTTGATCCTGTTTTGCGCGCGGAAGATGGTGACAGGTCCTACGGCGATCATCGCCAAAAGGCCGCCTGAAAGGGCCAAGGCGAGATCCACGCTTGAAATCAAAGAATCAATCTGACTGTTACCGAGTGCAATTAGCAGAAGAAGAGGCAGGCATGTGAAGCCAATGATCCATCTGAGTTTAATGAAATGAGTCGTTGTGAATTCCCAATCATTCTTTCGCGCGCCGTAACGATCGGCAAGTTCCGACAATCCGAAATCTAGGCGTGACGCGAGTTGGAAAAAGCTCGCGAGTAAAATGAAGTCCGCAAATTCTGTTGATGTCAGTAAAGCTGGCGCAAGAAGAGTGGTTGCCGACCCTAATGCGGTGATAAAAAGTGTCGATGCCGCATAGATTGACGGTTTGGAAAGTGAAGACATAAAAGTCGTCACTCTTGTATCGCCAGACACTTTTGAGTTTTGATCATTTGCGACGCTCATGCATTGTTCCGTCGTCTCGGAAGGACGATCAAGCGATCAAGCGCGTCGCCAAGCGTGATGCCAATCTTATTCCAGCTGAGGGCCGTGGTAGCGTGATGAAGCGCCCCTTGCGACAGGCTTTCATAGAGCGTGCTCGAGCTCGATAGTTCAAGAATCGCTTCAGCCAAAGATGCCGCAGAAAGGGTTTGAGAAATCAAACCTGTGTGTCGATTTTGAATTTGTTCTGTGAGGCCGCCAACGGGAGTCGCAATCACCGGCAGACCGGCTCCGAAAGCGGTTGCCGCGACGCCGGACTGGCTTGCTTCTTGATAGGGAAGAATGACGGCGTCGGCCTCTCGAAGATGTTTCGCAATGCTATCGTCGCTCAACCACTCATTAATGACTGTAACATCAGGCAGTTGTTCGATGTGCGAGCGAAAAGGCTCAAGATCTCCCGAACCTGCAATCGTGAGCTCATATGAATGAGAAGTCGTGAGAACGGATTTATAGGCATCAAGAAGCTGTGAAAGCCCTTTATATTTTGTAATGCGACCGAGAAAGAGAAGATGAAACGGTCGACCCGATGGGAAGAATCGAGGTTTGATCTCGTCATCCGTAAAATCAAATCGACCATGCGGAATTTTAAAGATTCGATCTTTGGGATAGTTGTAATGTTCACAAGCGGCTTCTGCTACATGATCGCTCAGAACAATCAAGCCGTCTGTCGCATCAATCTGCATTTTAATTGCCGTTGAGCGAAAGGGATAATCATCGCCCGGGTGTGGAACAGCATCATGAAGGCAGAGTATATAAGGTTGTCTCCCGTTCTTAAGCACGGGGAGTGCAGCAAGGTCCCAAATGGACTGAAAGCTGCAGAGATGAAGATCAGGTTGAAAATCATCGCGGATAGATTTAAATTCAAAGCCAAGACGTGGCAATTTCAAGAGTGCCAGAGCGGCAGAAATTTTGCCACTCAGTTTTGACTTATCGCCATTGAAGATTGAGACGGCTGTTGAGGGAATAGCGTCTTGTTTGCGCAAGTCGCGTGCAAGATCGGACTGTTTTGCAGCCGACACATGAACAATGCGATTATTGTTTTTAAGCGCTGATCCCATGGCCATGGTGAATTTGGCGCCCGCGCCCTCTTTACCCCAATGCCACATCAATATGCGCTGTGCCCTGTCCCTTGGCAGGCAATTATATTCCATCATCTTGAATAACCTCTTATGAGCCCATCTTGTAACGTGATGCGAAAGAAGATGAGTGATGTGAAAAGAGGCGTGCCAAAAAGATCGACCTCTGTGAGACCGTAGATCAATATAAAGAGACAAATTAAATCATTGAGGATATTGGGCCTTGTCACCATCGTCCTTAATCGAAGACTGAAAATGACAAGCGCAAGCGATGCCCCGACGAGTCCTACGCCGAGTGTCAAATGAAGTAACATCTGATGCGGATTGACCGGTGTTCCATAAAATTCGTGATTGAACAGTAGCGAAAATTGCTCTTCCGTACTGTTATATCCCCAACCAAAAAGGGGTCGCTCTGCGATCATCTCGAAAGCAGCGCTCCATAATTCCGTACGACCTGTTAATGTCAAAACTTCGCTTTCAAGCCCCGTTCGACTGAAATTTTTGAAGAGTGTGGTGAGGGACACGCCATAAGACATAAAAAAGAGAACGCCGACCGAAAGAAGGGCGATGCTAAAAAGAGAAAGTTGAAAAATCCGGTTCTTTCGAAAAAGGACAAAGCTGGCGGCAAGAAGACTGGCTAAAAGAGCCGTACGACTTCCTGATAATATAAGGCCTGTTAGTCCGATGGCGATTGAGAAAGCCAGGGTGAAAGACCGCTTCTCGTCTGTCATCCATGCCCCAAGCCCCAATAGAAACAAAAGAGCGGCGACACGGCCAAAATTATTTGGATTGACAGCAAATCCTTGCAGACGATTTGTGGTTTCTTCAACGGAAGGAGGCTGCCACGCTAATTCGGGAAAAAAAGCTGCGCCAACAAAGCCGATGCAAACGAATGCGAAAAGTGAATGTCGCATGATTTTATAGAAATCAACATCTGAATACTCATAGAGACTCATAGATGCGAGCGCGCTATAGACCGCAAAGCCAATTGCGCAGGCAAGCGAATAGAATGGTTTTTCAGACCAGGCTGCCGATGTTAAAGCGAGGATTGTTAGGAGAGAAAGCGCTCTGCCTGAGGGTGTGGCGATGAGGGGCTGAATTTTGTTTACATTTAACAAGGCGATTCCGAGTATGAAAATCCAGAATATGAATTTAGCACCATTTTGAATATCAAGATTTGTTTCGCCAAGGTCTCTTTCACGAAAGGAGAGGCTAAAGCCGAAGGTCATGAGAATAATGAGAAGTGTCATTCCCTTGCGCTGAAGAGAGGGCCCAACGGATGCCTCTCGCATATTCACCAAGGCGCTGATCATGCCTTGAAAATCCGGTTTAACGGACTGAAATCGATCGATCCGCCGATTAATCCGAAAATCAATGATGCAGATAAAAGCGCAGCCGCGAAAATCAAAGGATCGGGAAAAAGCGGAGAGAGCGGCATAAGCGCAGGTGTGATCACTTCCGCGTCAGCTTCGATGGCTCCTGCGCGACCAAGCGCTTCCTCAACTTGTGCACGAGCCAAATTGGCTTGTTGGATCACTTTTGTCTTTTCAGTAATCAGATCTGAAAGGGCGGCGTGATCTTCTGGCGATTGTGATAATTTTGTTAACTCATCAATCGCCGCATTGAGTTGGCTTTGTCTGAAGGTTGCGGAGAGAAGACGAGATCTTGCAATGTCAGCATCTCGAGCAAATTGTCTATTTTTGCGAGCCGTAAGTTCATCGAGATATAGCGTTGAAAGAAGGGCCGTCATGTCGGTGGATTTTTGAGGGTCCTTCGACAGATAACCGAACCGAACTGTATAAGAGCGGCGGTCATGTTGGACAATCAACCGTGCAAGCGCGTTACGCCCGGCATCGATGCGGGGGGCCGCCGACCAGGCAGAGCTCATCAGGGCAAAAGGAGACAAGGGCGAGGAGGCAGTAAATTCAAGGTCATTTTGAAGGCTGAGACGTTTGACCACTTCATTTGTCAAAACCGGAGATGACAAAATATCGAGTTCAGATTGAATGGCCTTTTCATCGAGATCTTGTTTTAAAAAGGAGATCTTATCTCCTTGCTCGGGACTTCTAAAGACAAGAGTTGTCTGCGCTTGATAATAGCGTGGCAGAAGGGGCCAGATCATTATGCCACAAATGAGGGTTGCTAAGGCACTGATCAAAAAAGCTTTGATACGAAAGCGATGGATCAAAGATCTGTCGGTCATCCACATTTGAGTTTTGAGCGCAGGATCGATCAATTCGAGATCATAGTGGTGGCGGAGGAACTTGTTCACGGTTGAAGCCTTCAAAATAGTGATGGAGCTGAGCGTTTTTAAATGCGAACAGCGGCATAGAGCCGATTGCGCAGAGGTGTGCCGATCAACCGAAATAGGGCATAAAGGCCAAGAGTGAACAAAAATTCCTTGGCATTTAGGAAGCCGTTGCGGAAACATTGATGACGAAATCTTGTTTCATTTATGAAGTAAGAGAGATTACCTCGACGTGCACGTTGTTCTTGAGTGGTTCTCACTCGCAAAAGAATTTTCGGAATGATATGAAATTTTGCGCCGTTAAGAATGAGTCTGACATAAAGGTCATAATCTTCGAGCAGACCTACCGTTTCCCGATACCCCCCGATGGCTCTAAGTTTACTCTTTCGAACCAGAATGGTCGGGTGAGCAATGACATTGCGCCATTTGAGGGCTTCAACAATTGCATCATGCTCCGTCGGTGATGTTTTGAGGCGAAGGTCATTTGCTTCATCCACGAATTCACTCGACCAAGACGCCACTAAATCAATATCAGGATGGGAGTCGAGATATGTTTTCTCAATCATCAAACGATCATGAAGCGAAAGATCATCGCTATCCATGCGCATGATATAATCACCCGTGCAGGCCTTAAGTCCGTGATTGAGCGCTTTCGCAAGGCCACCATTGTGAGGCAATTCGAGAATGGTGATCTGTGGGAATGTCTTTGTATTCGACAAATCTTTGATGACATCGCGTTGCGCAATATCTATCGGTCCATCAATGACGAGAACAATTTGCTCGGGCACATATGTCTGATTTTTGAGACTTTCGAGCGCGGCGCGAAGATGTTCAGCCTTTTCACGGGCATAGGTTGTCATCAGAACGGAAACGGTCGTTGTGCGGGCGCTTATCATTATTTGGCTCCCCGACGTGAAAGAACCGCCGCAGGAGTCTGAAGAAGTATAGCGATATCACGATAAAGACTGAGTTGGCTTACATAGGCATGATCAAGAGCGACGCGTTCATTATAGCCTGTCTCATTTCGTCCGCTGATTTGCCAAGGCCCGGTTAGACCGGGTCGGACTGCAAGATAATGCGTGGCGGACTCACCATAGCGTATGAGTTCATCTTTGGTGACGGGTCGAGGACCCACAAGACTCATATCGCCTTTCAGAATGTTGAAAAGCTGTGGAAGCTCATCAAGACTGGTTGCTCGCAAAAGACGACCGACAGGCGTGATGCGGGGATCAAAATCAAGCTTTTGATTGTTTTGCCATTCGGCCTTGGCATCCGGATGATGATCAAGATATTCGTGAAGGCAGGCTTCCGCGCCGAGGATCATGGTTCGAAACTTCAAGCAATTGAACATCTCACCATTTCGACCGATGCGCTTATGGCGAAACAGCGCAGGTCCACCGTCGAGAGAGACGATTAACGCAATCATAGCGAAAAGGGGCGAGACCAAAAGGATCAGGATCAATGAGCCGACAACATCAAGGCTCCGTTTGGCGGAGAGCGTCAAAAGAGAAGGGCGTAACACCCGATCAAAGTTGATTGTATTTAAAGTGCGCTCGCTCGGTTCTCTTTGCATAACATCCTCATTGCCGGTGGAGGCGCAAAAGCGCTCAGCAGGAGAACGTTTCCGGCCCGGTGATCAACGCCCGGGGAATCGCGTATGCATAGTTTTACTTAGGCCAAATATGACGTAAGGGAATTTTAGGATCTTTAGCTGAATAAAGGGCCTTTTCTTATCTTGGAGAGTGTGAAGGGTTATCTCCAATAAATATTGGTATTTATCCCAGTTTGTATGCCATTGCCGTCACCTTGATTGTGTACTCGCGCTCATTTTGCCATGTCCAATCTAGATTAACGCTTACACTAAATGTCTTAGTACTGATTGTTATCATTCATAGTCATGTTATCCGCTTGAAGGGCGATTCATGCTCGAGGCCATGGGAAGGTAATCTAGATCTCGAATGGCTTTGAAAGGCTTTTTATGAAGCAAAGCAACGAGAATCTCGGAACACTCGGCCACTTTTTAAAAATCGCCTTTCAATATTGGCATGGCGATCAAAAAGCTAAAGCCTATATTTTAGGACTCGGATTTATTGCGAGTTTGATTTTAAATCTCATTATGGCTCTATTGATCAATCAATGGAGTAAGGGCTTTTTTGATGCTCTCCAACAGCATCAATTCGCAGCAATCATACAAAGCGTCAAAAATCTTGCAATTCTTGCTACGGGAACCGGGATAGCTGCGATCATTACGGTTCAATTCCGCATGCGTTTACAGGTATCTTGGCGTATCTGGTTGATGTCCAAACTTGTCGAGCGTTGGGTACAGAGCGCTCTCTCGCGAGATAGGTTGATGAGCGATTTCATCGATAATCCTGAGGCACGTATTGCTGAGGATGGGCGCATAGCGGTCGAACTTCTCGTAGAAATGACGGGTGGAATTATTTATACCCTTCTCATATCAAGCTCATTTATCATCGTATTATGGGCGATGGGCGGCTATGCTGAGATTTTCGGTTATCCGATCCATGGTTATCTTGTCTATGCTGTTTTGATCTATACGAGCATTACATCTTTAGGCATGTTTTTTCTGTGCGTTCCCCTTGTTAAAAATGTTGAAGAAAAGGCGGTCGCTGAAGGCGATTTCCGTTATTTTTTGACCGAGACGATCTCGGATTCACGTTCAGTTAAGCTTCAACAGCGATCTCAAGCTTCTGCGCCCGATGTCTTTTTTGATCAGTTATTGAAGCGATGGATAAAAGTTATTCGAGGGCAAACTAAAATCATTAGCTTCGCGACAACCAATAATCTCATCGCACCCATTGTGCCGGTCGTTTTATGCGCTCCCAAATATTTAAGTGGTGATATGTCCTTGGGTGATGTCATGCAAACGGCGGCGGCATTTTTGCAAGTGCAAACATCTTTGAATTGGCTGGCGGATAACGCCTTTAGTCTTGCGAATTGGTCGGCATCCGCAAAACGGGTGGCTGCACTCGATACGACAATACGGAAATTTAATGATGGCTTAGCTCTGACACAATCCGCGTAAGGCGATCTGGATATTTAAATAACAGGTGTCGGCATAAAGCGATCGTCGAGGGTCACTCAAAGAATATGCTTCGGATTTTATCCCCACGCCCTCGAGAAGGACTCGGCATAACCTGTCTCTTCGTGGTAAGGTTAACGTCATCGAAGTCAGGTTAAGCCGATGGCCAAGAAACCCCCGATCGATCTTCAAGCGGCACTCGCGGCAGCCAAAGCAAAATTGGCTGAGCCGCCGCAGCGCGTTTCGCCTCTTTCAATAGAACGAGCGTCTCAGCCGAAAATGCCTAAACCAAAAGCGGAAAAGTCGAACAAAGCTCAGTCAAATGATGGGTCTTTGCTGACACTTGAAAAACTGGCGCAAGCCTGGGTAAAGACGAAAAATTTTCCGAAGAACCATTAAGGGGCAGCTGCCTTTATCGCCTTCAACCGGTTCTTGAAATATCAATAAATTGTTTCTGCGTCATCTTTGAGACGATGTGCATCGTTCAAAGTCAATTTTGTCTCTTTGCCTCGCAAAAGCAATTTGTGTTTGGCTTTGCGCCCCGAAACGCGCTTGCGCCAAAGCCGAAAACTTGATGGCTTTAACGCGCCCCTCATCAAGAGAATGATATCAGGTTCGGTTAGACCAAGTTTTTCATTGATCGTTTCAAAGGACACATCGTCAGCCCAAGCCAGAGCAATCGCTTCACTGATCTGGGCTTCGGATAGAGTGGGGTTGACCAACGGCGTTTCCTTTAAATGGAATAAGGAATTCAAGACGTGAGCACGAGCTCGTAGAACCTGAAACTGAGGATTTCACTAAACACGGGCGGTCGATTTATGGCGGAGGGAGAGGGATTCGAACCCTCGATACGGTTTCCCGTATACACACTTTCCAGGCGTGCGCCTTCAACCACTCGGCCACCCCTCCGTCGAGCGTGCACGAAGGCGCACGCAAATTCTTATCTCGCGGGTGGGTCTTGTGCTTGTCCTTTATTAAAGAACGCCCTCGCTTTCGCGCGGGCTATGCACTCGGCCACCTCTCCCTTACGCGTTTGGTCTTGGCAACGAAAACCAACAGACCCAACGCAGAAGGCGCCCTTATAGCCAACCTCGGCGTGGGTGCAACCCGCAACCGCGGTGCGAGCGCGTTATAATCGCACAGGGGGCTCGAAAATTGTGAAATTATCCTTAAATTACATAGCGAATAAATCTGTGGGGGCATCATGTTTGGATTTCGAAAAGAGATGCGCATGCCGACGCCGTCTGAGGCTTTGCCGGGCCGGTCGCAGCCCTTGCCGACGGCTGAGCGCCACTTTGTCAATCAACAGGCTCTGAAAGGGCCTTATCCTGAGGGCAATGAAACCGCGCTTGTGGGAATGGGTTGTTTCTGGGGCGCCGAGCGTCGGTTCTGGTCGCTTCCTGGCGTCCATGTAACCGCCGTGGGTTATGCGGCGGGTATTACACCTAATCCGACTTATGAAGAAACCTGCACGGGCCTGACGGGCCATAATGAAGTGGTCAAAATTGTTTTCGATCCTGCACGGATTTCTTTTGATGAAATTTTAAAAGTGTTTTGGGAGAGTCATGACCCGACCCAAGGCATGCGGCAGGGCAATGACATCGGAACAACCTATCGTTCAGGCATTTATTTTTATTCTGAGGCGCAACGCGCCGCAGCCGAATCTTCGCGCGCGATATTTCAGAAGCGGTTATCTGCAGCAGGCTATGGCATGATCACGACAGAGATCATTGCCGCCACCGAATTTTATTATGCTGAAGATTATCACCAGCAATATCTTGCCAAGAATCCCAACGGCTATTGCGGCCTTGGCGGAACGGGTGTGAGCTGTCCGATCGGCGTGGGCCTCGCAGCGGAATGAGGATCAGGATGGTTTCACAAATGATTGAGCGGGTTCTTTTTGCGAGCCGCTGGCTGCTCGCGCCCTTTTATCTGGCGCTTGTCGCGGCACTGAGCTTTTTGCTTTACAAAACCATGCAGGAAGCTTGGCATTTTGCCTTGCGTGTTCCGGAAGCCAAAGAAGCGGATGTGATCTTAGGCGTTCTCACGCTTGTGGATTTAACGCTCACAGGCTCATTGATTGTGATTGTTATCTTCTCCGGTTACGAAAATTTCGTGTCCAAAATCGAAGCGCGTGACCATCCTGATTGGCCGGAATGGATGGCGAAGATTGATTTCAGTGGTTTGAAACTCAAACTTCTGTCATCGATTGTTGCGATCTCGGGTATTCAACTTCTCAAAAGCTTTATGGATATTCATAACATTTCAGATCGTGATTTGATTTGGTATGTGGCCATTCATATGACTTTTGTCGTGTCAGGTTTGATGCTCGCTTGGACGGATCGAATTTCTGCCGAGAAACATTGAGTGAAGTCTTAGTAAATTTGCTTTTGTTGTTCTTTTTTACTTGTCCGTCTTTTGGGTCTGATCGGCGCCTCACACTGTGAAGATCGAACCGAATGGTGTTGCTTAATGATTATGTCTAACTCCGCTCAGGCGTTTCATGTCAGTCAATAAGGACGCGACGCATCGCTTGCCGATTTGGTCTTGGGCAGGGCCGCTTGTTGCCGCCATCTGGCTTTGCGTAAGCTTTGTTCCCGGTCTTATCATTGCGCCTCTATTGTGGAATATTGTGGCGGCGCTCGTTTTGACCGTTTCTGTTTTTGCGTCGGTGCATCATGCAGAAATCATCGCGCTTCGTGTTGGCGAGCCCTTGGGTTCGCTTGTTCTTGCGGTTGCAGTGACGATTATTGAAGTTGCGCTGATTGTTTCAATTCTTCTTTCAGGCGTCCCGGGATCGGAATTCGTCGCGCGCGATACGGTTTATTCAGCCGTTATGATTGTGCTCAATGGTGTTGTTGGCTTGGGCCTTGTGTTGGGCGGCCGCCGTCATTTCGAACAAAATTTCCGATCCGATGGTGTGGCGGCCGCACTTGCTGTCTTGGGCACTTTGGCCACGTTCGCGTTGGTCTTTCCAAATTATGTTACCGCTGTTCAGGGGCCACTTTATTCTCCGGGGCAGCTTCTTTTTGTCGGTATCGTTTCGCTCATTCTTTACTGTGTTTTCGTGTTTGTGCAGACGGTTCGCCATCGTGATTATTTTACCGAAAGCGAGATTGATGATTTTGCCGAACATGCGCCGGATGAACGCCCCTCTTTGCGCATGAGTCTGGTGAGTGGATGTCTTCTTCTTGCCTCACTAACGCTTGTCGTCTTGTTGTCAAAGCGTCTTTCGATTCCGATCAGTTCATTGATTGAAAATGCAGGTTTACCAGCGAGCTTCTTAGGTGTCGTCATCGCCATCATCGTGTTGCTTCCGGAATCACTTGCCGCTTTACGCGCGGCCCGCGCCAACCGGTTGCAAAGCAGTCTCAATCTCGCCATCGGTTCGGCGATCGCGAGTATTGGTTTGACGATTCCAACGGTAGCAATTTTATCGGCGTGGAAAGATTTGCCGCTGCCTCTCGGTTTGCAACCGCACGAAACCGTGCTGTTGGTGCTGACTTTATTCATCAGCACTTTGACGCTTGGTACCGGCCGCACAACCGTATTGCACGGTGCAGTTCATCTTGTGATTTTTGGCGTGTTCATTTTTACCGCCGCCGCGCCCTGATTATTTCGCCGCGAAACAGGCCACAAGACGTGATTGCTTTTCTTCAAGCTCTGGCGCGCGTTCAGAACATTCACGCATCGTGAGCGGGCAGCGCGGATGGAACGCGCAGCCGGAGGGCGGATTAAAGGGTGATGGCATTTCACCCTGTAAAACGATGCGCTCTTTTTTATGATGCGGATCGGCCACCGGCGTCGCTGAAAGAAGCGCGCGCGTGTAGGGATGTTGCGGGTTTGCGAATAAAACATCGCGGCTGGCAACTTCAACCGCATGACCGAGATAGATCACCATCACACGATCGGCGATATGGCGCACAACCGAGAGATCATGGCTGATGAAGAGATAGGCAAGGCCGAATTCCTGCTGCAATTCAGCAAGAAGATTAAGCACCTGCGCGCGAATTGACACATCAAGCGCGGAGACCGGCTCATCAAGCACGAGAATTTTCGGACGCAACATCAAAGCGCGCGCAATTGCGATGCGTTGGCGTTGACCGCCTGAAAACATATGCGGATAACGATCGGCAAATTCAGGGCGAAGGCCAACGCGTCTCATCATTTCGGCCACAGCCTTTTGACGGTCAGCTCGCGATAGAGATGTGTTGACGATAAGAGGTTCTTCGAGCGCATCGCCAATCGTTTGGCGCGGATTAAGTGAACCATAAGGATTTTGAAAAACAATTTGTACTTCACGGCGCAGCGCTTTGCGGTCAGCGGCGCTCGCGGTTGAAAGGTCAACGCCATTGATTGTGAGTGCGCCGGCGGTTGGTGTTTCGATCATCGTGATCAAGCGTGCGAGCGTTGATTTGCCGGATCCCGATTCGCCAACAACAGCGAGCGTCTTGCCGCTTTCCAGATCAAAGCTCACATCGGCTAGTGCATGCACGATCGCTTGTTTGGTGAAAACGCCACGCTTCACGGCATAGTCACGCGTCAATCCTTTGGCTTGAAGAACCACGCTCATGCCGCAGCTCCTGCGGTCTGAGGCACACCTTGCGAAAGCGGCGTATGGCAGAGCGCGCGACCAAAACCTTCAGAAGCGTGACGAGGCTTCACGCGATGGCAGTGCTCACTTGCGAAAGTGCAACGCGGCGCAAACATGCATCCTTGCAGGCGATCAAATTGTCCGGGCACAACACCGGGAATGGATGGCAACACACGACCCGTTGCGCGCTCCGGTAATGCTGCGAGCAACGCCGATGTATAAGGATGACGAGGTTCGCGGAAGAGGCCCTCCGTCTTTTGCGCCTCAACTTGTTGCCCTGCATATTGCACAACAACGCGTTCAGCTGTTTCAGCGACAACGCCCATATCATGTGTAATGAGCACAAGGCCCATACCCGTCTCGTGGCGCAGGCGCAAAAGCAGATCAAGAATCTGCGCTTGGATCGTAACATCAAGGGCCGTTGTCGGCTCGTCAGCAATCAACAATTTCGGTTCACTTGCAAGCGCCATTGCAATCATTACGCGTTGGCTCATGCCGCCTGAAAGCTGATGCGGAAACGCATTCAAGCGGCGTTCCGGATCCGTGATCCCCACTTGATCGAGCAATTCAATTGAGCGCTTTTTCCGCGCAGCGTGATCCATGCCGAAATGCGTTTTCAATGTTTCGCCGATTTGAAAGCCGACGGTGAAACAAGGATTGAGAGACGACATCGGCTCTTGGAAGATCATCGCAATGTCGCGCCGCACGATTTTCCGACGGTCCTTTGCCGAGATGGTCAATAGATCAAGCCCGTTGAAATTCATTGCGTCAGCGGTGACGGTGGCTGTCCAGGGGAGAAGACCCATGACGGCAAGCATGGCCACCGATTTGCCTGAACCCGATTCACCCACAATGGCCAGCACGTCATCTTTATCGACAGAGAGATCAATCCCATCAACCGCTTTGAAGGGGCCATTACGCGTGGCGAAAGAAACCGATAGATTGCGAATATCAAGAAGCGCCATGATCATGACCTCCTGAGTTTCGGATCAAGCGCATCGCGCAAGCCATCGCCAAAGAGATTGATTGCGACGACCGAAATTAAAATCGCCAAACCTGGAAGCGTTACAATCCAGGGATTGGAGCGAATGAATTCGCGACTGTCAGCCAACATCGCGCCCCATTCCGGCACAGGCGGTTGCGCGCCAAGCCCCAAGAAACCAAGCGCTGCGGCCTCAAGAATAGCATTTGAAACACCGAGTGCCGCTTGTACGATGAGAGGCGCCAAGCAATTCGGCAGAACGGTTTTAAACATCAGGCGGATTGGCCCGACGCCAGCGACTTTTGCAGCGATCACATAGTCCTTGTTGAATTCTGCAAGAGCCGATGCGCGTACGAGCCGCACATAATTTGGAAGATAAACAACGGAAACGGCGACGATTGTGTTTGTCAGTGATGGACCAAGGATAGAGACAACCAGAATCGCGAGCACAAGACTCGGGATTGAAAGAATAAGATCCATCAATCTCATCATCACGGCATCAACAGCGCCGCCGAGATAGGCGGCAATCAGGCCGAGCGCGATCCCCGCGATGACTGAAACGATCATCACGGAGAGGCCGATGAAAAGTGAAATGCGCGCGCCATATATTAAGCGCGAGAGCATATCGCGCCCGAGTGCATCAGTGCCGAGAAGAAATTCCTTGTTACCGCCTTCAACCCAAGCAGGTGGTAACTTTGTGAAGTTACGAAATTGTTCGACTGCTGAATGTGGCGCAATGAAGTCGGCAAAGATGGCAACGCCAATCACGAGAGCGAGAATGACGAGGCCGCTCACCGCTCCACGATTTTGCGTGAAACTTGACCAGAACGCACCGATCGGGCCTTGCGGCTTTGGCGCTTGAAGTGCGGTTTCAGCCGGCATGACGGATCCTCGGATTGATGAGGCCATAAAGCACGTCGACGATCACATTCACGATGATCACCAATGACGAGATGAGAAGAATACCGCCTTGCAGCGCGGGATAATCGCGGCGACCAATCGCTTCAATCAACCATTTACCAACGCCCGGCCAAGAGAAGATCGTTTCCGTCAACACGGCACCCGCAAGCAAGCCGCCGACTTGCAAACCGATTACGGTGACAACGGGAATGAGCGCGTTGCGTAATGCATGAATGGCAATGACACGAAATTCAGACAAACCTTTTGCGCGCGCGGTGCGCACATAATCTTCACTCAACACTTCAAGCATGGATGAACGTGTCATGCGCGCGATCACAGCAAGAGGCACCGTGCCCAGCACAATCATTGGCAAGATCAAATGATGTAATGCAGACCAGAATGCACCATCTTGATCAGACAATGCTGCGTCAATCAGCATGAAACCTGTTACCGGTTCAAAATAAAATTGAATCATATCGATGCGACCGGAGACGGGTGTCCATCCCAATCCTTCGGAGACAAGCATGATGAGAAGAAGTCCCCACCAGAAGATGGGCATAGAGAATCCGGTAACGGCAAAGCCCATCAAAGCCTGATCAAAGATGCTGCCGCGTTTGACAGCCGCAACCACACCAGAGGGCACACCAATAATAACGGCGAACAACATGCCGGCGAAAGCGAGTTCAAGGGTTGCGGGGAAGAGAGTCAAAAATTCGGTCAACACCTTCTCATTGGTCGACAGTGATACACCGAAATTGCCATGCAACAATTGCCAGACATAATCGACAAATTGTTTCCAGAGCGGCTGATCCAGACCTAACTCATGCCGGAAATAAGCGAGGCGCTCTGGCGATATGCCGCGTTCGCCCGTGCGCACTTCAACCGGATCGCCCGGCACCAGTCGGATTGCCATAAAGGTGACGAACATCAGCGCGACAAAAGTCGGCAAAGTCAGCAACAGGCGGCGCAGGATGAATTTAATCATGAGAGAGTTTTATTGTGTTGGGCGGGCGGGGTCTATCCGCGCGAACAAAAAAAATCTGGATAGAGATACGCTTTTTAAATTGCCCCCACCCCTTACCCCTCCCCGCGAGGGGGAGGGGAAAACATTTGAGCGGAGCGAAAATGTTGGGGTGGGGTGAAACCGATTGGCGGCCCAACAAAAAACCTCCCCCTAGTGAAAAGGGGGAGGTTTAATTTTTAAAGCTTCAGGAACGTGAAGCTTGCGTGTGGCAGCTTACTTCACATCAACGCCTTGGAACTCATGCGAGCCCAATGGCGACTGCTTGAAGCCGGTGACTTCTTTGCGCATCGCTTCGAACACGATTGAGTGTGCGATTTTCATATCAGGCGCTTCGTCATGTTCGATGACCTGCATTTCCTGATAGAGCTTGGTGCGCTCGGCCACATCCGCTGAAGCGCGCGCTTTGTCGAGCTTTTCGGTGTACTCCTTGTTGCACCATTTCGTCAGGTTCTGACCGCCTGGACGCGCCGCAGCACAACCACGCAGGAAGAAGAAGTTATCCGGATCACCATTGTCACCTGTCCAACCGAGTTGAGCGGTGGTGTGTTCGCCTTGCTGCGCGCGCTTGCGATATTCACCCCATTCATAGGTGACGAGTTTGGCTGTCACGCCGACCTTGGCCAAATCCGCTTGCATCATTTCAGCAATGCGCTTCGCATTCGGATTGTAAGGACGTTGCACCGGCATATACCAGAGGTCGATTTCGAGGTTCTTTACGCCCGCAGCTTCGAGCATGCTCTTGGCCTTTGCTGAGTCGTAAGGATAGTCCTGTACTTTATCGTTATAGGACCAGAGCGTCGGCGGGATCAGGTTCTTCGCGGCTGAACCTGCACCCATATAGACGTCCTTGATGATCGCGGCTTTGTCGATCGCCATGTTGAAGGCTTGACGCACTTCTTTCTTGTCGAAAGGCGGCTTCTGCACGTTGAAGGCCCAGTAAGCGATGTTCAAACCCGACTGGCTGATCAGATTGAGTGACGCGTCTTTCTTGATCTCTTCGAGATCGGCCGGACGCGGTGCAATCATGAAGTGGCATTCGCCCTTCTTCAATTTTGCAAGACGAGCGGTCGGATCAGGTGTGATCGCGAAAACGAGATCATCAACAAGCGCCTTCTCACCGAAGTAATCAGGATTCTTCTTGAAACGGATTGCTGCGTCTTTCTGATACGCAACAAATGAGAACGGACCTGTGCCGACCGGAACTTGGTCGAACTGTTCGGGCTTGCCCGCCTTCAACAACATGTCGGCATATTCGGCTGAACCGATGGCTGCAAAATCCATCGCGAGATTGGCGAGGATCGGCATATTCGGTTCCTTAAGCTTCATGACGACGGTGTAGTCATCTTTCTTCTCAAGTGACTCGAGCAGGGCTGGCATATCCATGTCGTTGAAATAATCATATTTGCCGCCAGAGACCTTCGCGTAAGGATGATCTTCTTTCCATTGGCGGTTGAATGACCAGAGCACGTCATCGGCATTGAAATCGCGTGAAGGCTTGAAGCCATTAACGCCTGAATGGAACTTCACGCCTTTGCGGAGTTTGAAGGTGATGGTCTTGCCACCATCCGCCACATCCCAGCTTTCGGCGAGGGAGGGCTCAACTTCTGTCGTGCCGCGCTTGAAGGCGACGAGCTTGTCATAGACAGGGCGCGCGGCATCAAAGCTTGTACCGGTCGTGTTGATCGCCGGTGTGAAATTTTCAGGGCTGCCTTCGGAACAATACACCAATGTCTTGGCAGACACGGCAGTCGCACCGAGCAGCATCGCGGCGAAGGTCACGCCGGCTGCGGTTTTCAGGGTTTTTGTAATCATGAAATGTCCCTCTGGTTTTGCGTGGTCTCTTTATCGCGGGCTTATGTTGCCCGTGGTGGACCAGTAACTCTATCCAAGCCTCTTTCGGATAAAGGCGCAAGCGAGCGAACCCAATTTTACGTAAAATTCCTGATAATTTCCTGGAAGAAGAGGCTTTGAGCCAGGCGTCTAGCGCCTATTTTACGGTGAGCGGCAGGCCCGCCACCATCAAAAGGACCCGATCGGCCTTCTGCGCAAGGCGCTGGTGAAGGCGTCCTGCATGGTCGCGGAAATCGCGTGCCATTTTGTTGTCGGGCACGATGCCGAGGCCCACTTCATTGGCGACGAGAAAAGTCGGCGCTGTGCGCCTGGCAAGCGCCGATTCTAATCGATCTGTAGCGGCTTCAATATCATGCTCACCGAGCATCAGATTGGTGACCCATAGGGTCAGACAATCGACCAGGACGGGGTGATCCGTGTGAAGCGCTGCTGAAAGATCTAAAGGTGCCTCGATTGTGAGCCAGCCCTTCTCCGACCGGTCGGCCTTATGGCGCTCGATGCGGGCGCGCATTTCCTCGTCCCAGATCTCGGCCGTGGCCACATAAATCCACGGCGCGGGCAGTGCTTTGATCAGGCCTTCCGCATAACGCGTTTTGCCTGACCGTGCGCCGCCGAGGATGAGGGTGAGGCTCGCCATGCGCCCTCTTTAAGCCACCGCTTCCTTCGCGCGTTCAGCGCGTTTGCGATCATTCGGATCGAGATGCACTTTGCGCAAACGGATCGACTTTGGCGTCACTTCGAGAAGCTCGTCGTCTTGAATATAAGCGAGCGCTTTTTCGAGTGTCATGCGGATCGGCGGTGTGAGGCGCACGGCTTCATCCTTACCGGCGGCGCGAATATTCGTGAGCTTCTTGCCTTTGAGCACATTCACTTCAAGATCATTGTCGCGCGTATGTTCGCCAACGATCATGCCTTGATACACTTTCCAGCCGGGCTCGATCATCATCGGGCCGCGATCTTCCAAATTCCACAAAGCGTAAGCAACGGCTTCACCCGCTTCGTTCGAAATCAGAACGCCGTTGCGACGGCCCTGCAATTCGCCCTTGTAAGGACCATAAGCATGGAACAGTCGGTTCATGATCGCGGTGCCGCGTGTATCGGTGAGCAATTCGCCGAGATAACCAATAAGACCGCGTGTCGGCGCATGGAACACGAGACGCAGACGATTACCGCCCGACGGACGCATTTCCATCATATCGGCTTTGCGCTCCGACATTTTCTGCACGACGACGCCCGAATGTTCTTCATCAACGTCGATGACGACTTCTTCGATCGGTTCCAAAATTTCATTCGTATCCGGATCGCGCGAGAACACGACTTTCGGACGCGACACAGCAAGCTCGAAACCTTCGCGGCGCATGGTTTCGATTAGAATCGCAAGCTGCAATTCGCCGCGACCTGCGACTTCGAACGAATCCTTGTCTGCAGATTCCGTAATGCGCAGCGCGATATTGCCTTCCGCTTCTTTCATAAGACGATCGCGGATCATGCGGCTCGTGACCTTGTCGCCTTCAGTGCCCGCAAGCGGCGAGTCATTCACACGGAATTGCATCGTCACGGTCGGCGGATCAATCGGGTGCGCGGGCAAAGGCATATCGATTGACATATCGCAGAATGTGTCGGCCACAGTGCCTTTTTCCATACCGGCAATCGCGACGATGTCGCCGGCTTCAGCAATATCAACCGGAACGCGCTCAAGACCACGGAAACCAAGCACTTTCGAAATGCGGCCTTGCTCGATCACTTTGCCATCTGCCGACAAGACTTTGAAAGTTTGGTTAGGCTTCACAGAGCCTGACGTGATGCGGCCGGTAACGATGCGGCCCAAATAAGGATTGGCTTCGAGGATTGTACCAAGCAAACGGAAAGAACCTTCTTCCGTCTTTGGTGGCGCGACATGCTCAAGCACCAAATCAAACATTGGACCGAGCGAATCCTTCGGACCATCCGGATCTTTCGACATCCAACCTTGCTTGGCTGACCCATAGAGAATGGGGAAATCCAGCTGCTCATCGGTGGCATCAAGTGCGGCGAAGAGATCAAACACTTCGTTCACCACTTCATTCGCGCGCGCTTCCGGCTTGTCGATCTTGTTGATCGCGACAATCGGGCGAAGGCCGAGCTTCAAGGCTTTCGACACGACGAATTTTGTTTGCGGCATCGGGCCTTCAGCCGCGTCGACGAGAACGATCACGCCGTCGACCATGTTCAGAATACGCTCCACTTCGCCGCCGAAATCGGCGTGGCCGGGCGTGTCAACAATATTGATGCGCGTGTCTTTCCAATTCACCGCCGTGCATTTCGCGAGAATGGTGATGCCGCGTTCGCGTTCTAGATCATTCGAATCCATCGCGCGTTCAGCCACTTTCTGGTTTTCGCGGAACGTGCCGGATTGAGCGAGGAGCTTGTCGACGAGAGTCGTTTTGCCGTGGTCGACGTGCGCGATGATCGCGATATTGCGGATATCCATTTGCGGTTCTTTCGGTTTCCGAGCGTCTCGGGGTCTTTATGTTGCCGCATGACTGAATCGAAAAACCGGAGGCCACTTTTTCGCGTCATGCGGAATATAAAACCCGGCGGGTTCGAAAACCCCCGGGCCTGCGGTTTCAAATTGTTGTGCAGCGCATACAGGATTTGAGGCCGAAAGGGAAGCGATGTCTTGCCTTCGCTGGCCTGATCGCGTGCCAAATCCGGCACTTTTCAGGTCCACAATTATCGATTATTGATATCTAATGTTAATTATTGTGGGAGTGTGTCATGGCCAATGTCAATCTCGGTGAGCGGTTTGAAGCCTTTATTCAGGAGCAAATCCGTGAGGGCCGGTATCAAAATGCGAGCGAAGTCGTCCGCGCGGGCCTGCGCTTGCTTGAGGATCATGAGGCGGAGCGGAAGCAGAATTTCGAACGATTGAAGGCCGAAATCAATGCGGCTTTTGATGATCCACGGCCGCCGCTGACATCTGAAGAGGTATTTGACCGGCTCGAAGAGCGACTGATCGAGCGGATGAAAAAAAATGTCCCATAAACCATCATTGCGAGCGAACGCATATCTCCCCCAATCCGTCATTGCGAGCGTGAGCGAAGCAATCCAGCTGATGATGGACATTCAAGTGCTATGACTACACAGAGCCTTTACTTTTGACTCCAACTGGATTGCTTCGTGCTTGTCGCTCAAAACGATTCACAGGATCGTTTTGTCGCCTTCGGCGAACGCTCCGCGCCTCGCAATGACGGTGTCCTGTTTTCTACACTTTACACCCTAAACCCTATTCCTTCACTTGCCCGCTTTTTTCTTGCGATTACCAAGTGTGCGCAAACGGAGCGCATTCAGCCGGATAAAGCCCGCCGCATCGCGGTGCTCGTAAGCGACAGCGCCTTCTTCAAAGGTCACAAGGTCCTGATCATAAAGCGAATAGGGGCTCTCGCGACCGATCACCCACACATTGCCCTTGTAAAGTTTCAGCGTCACGCGGCCCGTTACCGCTTCTTGGCTCTTGTCGATCAACGCCTGCAACATTTCGCGTTCGGGTGAGAACCAGAAACCGTTATAGATGAGTTCGGCATATTTCGGCATCAGCTCGTCTTTGAGATGCGCTGCGCCGCGATCAAGCGTGATCGATTCAATGCCGCGATGCGCGACGAGCAAAATAGTGCCGCCCGGTGTTTCATACATGCCGCGCGACTTCATGCCGACGAAACGGTTCTCGACGAGATCGAGACGACCAATACCATTTTCTTTGCCAAGCGCGTTGAGCTTGGCGAGTAATGTGGCGGGCGAGAGCTTCTCGCCATTGATCGCGACCGCATCACCCTTTTCGAAATCGATTGTGATGGTCGTAACTTTATCAGGTGCGGCTTCCGGCCCGATGGTGCGGGAATAGACATAATCCGGCACTTCGATTGCGGGATCTTCCAGCACTTTGCCCTCAGACGAGGCGTGCAACAAATTCGCATCGACCGAGAAAGGCGCTTCACCGCGCTTGTCCTTCGCAATCGGAATCTGATGTTGTTCGGCAAACGCTATCAATTGTTCGCGCGAGCGCAAATCCCATTCGCGCCAAGGCGCGATGATCGTGATGTTGGGGTTCAAAGCATAATAGCCGAGCTCGAAGCGCACCTGATCATTGCCCTTGCCCGTCGCGCCATGCGAGACCGCATCGGCGCCGACGCGCTCGGCAATTTCGATTTGCTTCTTGGCAATCAGCGGACGCGCAATCGACGTGCCCAGCAGATAGACGCCTTCATAGACGGCGTTCGCGCGGAACATCGGGAAGACGTAATCACGCACGAATTCTTCGCGCAAATCTTCGATGAAGATATTTTCCGGCTTGATGCCCAAAAGCAGCGCCTTGTCGCGTGCCGGTCCCAATTCCTCGCCTTGGCCGAGATCGGCGGTGAAGGTCACGACCTCGCAAGCGTAGGTCGTCTGCAGCCATTTCAGGATGATCGAGGTGTCGAGACCGCCCGAATAGGCAAGAACGACTTTTTTGACGGATTTTTTCGACATCGGCACGGCCTTTCGGAGGCGGGTTTTAAAGCTGTTTCAGCGTGTTCCGTGGCGGGTTACTGGATCATCCGGTTTCCCGCAAGGGGGAGGTGCTTTGGATAAAGGTCGCGGATGATGTCCATTTTACCCGTTTTGCGCTAAAGCCAATCCACGCTTGGCTTCGGTTTCATCGTTCAATTCATCGACAAGGACAGTCTCGTGCATCCCGTATTCTCGAAAGACGCCTCCACCGCCATTCCCGTTTATGCCGTTACCCCTGAAACATGGACCGCTACAGCGGAGCAATTGGCGCTTGTCGATTTCGTCCGTGCGTCAGGTTTTGAAGGCGGGCCGGGTTCGCTCTGTCTTGTTCCGGGGCGTGGTGCGGGGATTGCTGCGGTGCTTTTTGGTTTGGGCAAAAAAACCGCCTCCGATGCCGATCCGTTTCTCGCCGGAAAATTGCCGACGCTTTTGCCGCCCGGTACCTATCGCTTTGAGGGCGATTGGGGTGATGCCTCACAAGCCGCTCTTGCGTTTCTTTTAGGCTCTTATCGTTTCGAGCGTTATAAATCGAAACCCAAAGGGGTGAGCGTTAATCTCGTGCCGCCTGCGGGTGTTGACGCTGCGCGTTTGTCAAAAATTGCAGAGGCCGTGTTTGAAGGTCGCGATCTCATCAACACGCCCGCGAATGATCTTGGCCCCGCTGAAATTGAAGCCGCAATCCGTGAAGTTGCGAAACAATTTAGCGCATCGGTGACATCGATCATCGGTGACGATTTGCTCCTGCAAAATTTTCCGATGGTTCATGCGGTAGGTCGCGCTTCAACACGCGCGCCGCGTCTTGTCGATTTGCGGTGGGGCAATCCTGCGCATCCTAAAGTGACGCTCGTTGGTAAAGGCGTGGCCTTTGATACAGGCGGGCTCAACATCAAGCCGGACAATTCCATGTTGCTCATGAAAAAAGATATGGGCGGCGCGGCGGTGGCGCTTGCGGCTGCACGCATGGTGATGGCGGCGGGTTTGCCGATTTCACTGAGGTTGATTGTGCCGACTGTTGAGAATTCAATTTCGGGGTCTGCGTTTCGTCCCGGTGATGTTCTTGCAAGCCGCAAAGGCATTTCGGTTGAGATCGGCAATACGGATGCGGAAGGCCGTTTGATTTTGGGTGACGCGTTAACGCTTGCTGATGAAGACGCGCCCGATCTCGTTCTCGATTTTGCGACGCTCACCGGCGCCGCGCGCGTGGCGCTCGGGCCTGATCTGCCGCCTGTTTACACAGATGATGAAGCGCTTGCCGCTGACATCACTGCATCAGGTCTCGCTGTGAATGATCCCGTATGGCGCATGCCGCTCTGGAAGCCTTATGCGAAACTGCTCGATTCAAAAGTTGCCGACATCAATCATATTTCTTCCGGCGCCTTTGCGGGATCGGTCACCGCCGCGTTGTTTCTCCAGCGCTTTGTGGAGAAGGCGAAAGCCTGGGCGCATTTCGATGTGTTCTGCTGGGTGCCGTCGCCCAAATCCGGCCGCCCTGAAGGGGGCGAGGTGCAAGCCGCGCGGCTTGTGTTTGAGCTCCTTGAGCGGCGGTATGGGAAAAAATGACGCAGCCGACCCTTTGTCGTATCGCCTGACGGCACGCCCCCATCGAAAAAACGGGCTTGCCCATGCCCGCACCTCTTTTTAGCGTGGCGGCGAAATTTATTGGTGTTTCTTTGAAAGGACTGGATCGCGATGAAAACCCATGCCCGTGTTGTCGTCATTGGGGGCGGCGTTGTTGGCGCTTCGGTTCTCTATCATCTCACCAAAGCCGGTTGGAAAGATGTCGTGCTGGTTGAGCGCGAACAGTTGACCCATGGCTCGACATGGCATGCGGCGGGTGGTTTTCACACGCTGAATGGCGATCCGAATGTCGCCAAGCTCCAAGGCTACACGATTGCGCTTTATGACGAGCTTGAGAAAATCTCGGGCGAAAGCTGCGGTCTGCATCGCTCCGGTGGCTTGATGCTTGCGGATACGCCTGAGCGCATGGACTGGCTCAAAATGGCGCATGCGCGTGCGCGCTATCTCGGCCTCGAAACCGAATTGATTTCGGTGAAGGAAGCAAAAGATCTTTTGCCGCTGCTTGATGAAACGAAATTCATCGGCGCGATGCTCGACAAGGCCGACGGCAATCTCGATCCTTACGGCACAACGCATGCCTATGCGAAGTCGGCGCGTATTCAGGGTGCTGAAATCTATCTGAAAACAAAGGTCGAAGAACTGAACCAACGCAAGGATGGCGGTTGGGATGTTGTCACCAATCAGGGCACGATTGTTGCCGAACATGTTGTGAACTGCGGCGGTCTCTGGGCGCGCGAAGTTGGTCGCATGGTCGGCATTGAACTGCCGGTGCTCGCAATGGAACACATGTATCTCGTGACCGACGAGATGCCGGAAGTCGTGGCTTATAACAAAGAGCGCGGTCATGAATTGCCGCACGCGATCGACTTCAAAGCCGAAATCTATATGCGCCAAGAGCGCACCGGCATGGTGCTCGGTACATATGAGCGCGCGGGTGTGCCGTGGTCGCCAAAGACAACGTCATGGGATTTCGGCGCGGAATTGTTGCAACCGGATCTCGATCGTATCGCGCCATCGCTTGAAATCGGCTACGAGCATTTCCCTGCCATGGCGAAAGCCGGCATCAAGAAAATCATCAACGGTCCGTTCACGTTCTCACCGGATGGCAATCCCTTGGTTGGTCCTGTGCAGGGTCTTTCGAATTACTGGGTCGCCTGCGCGGTGATGGCGGGCTTCAGCCAAGGTGGTGGCGTCGGTCTCGCGCTGTCGCAATGGATGGTCAATGGCGATCCGGGCTTTGACGTCTGGGGTATGGACGTCGCGCGCTATGGCGAATGGGCCACGCGCTCTTATACAAATGAGAAAGTGCGCGAGAATTATTCACGCCGCTTCCGTATCCGATTCCCGAATGAAGAATTGCCGGCCGCGCGTCCACATCAGACAACGGCAACCTATGATCTCATGGTCGCCAATGGCGCGGTGATGGGCGATTCATGGGGCTTGGAAACGCCGCTCTGGTTTGCGCCGAAAGGTGTTCCGCAGGAAGACATTTTCTCCTTCCGTCGCTCGAATGATTTCCCGCATGTCAAAGCCGAGTGCAAAGGCGTGCGCGAAAAAGTCGGTGTTACGGAAATTGCAAACTTCGCGAAATATGAATTCACCGGTGCGGGCGCGGAAGCCTATCTCGCGCGTCTTATGACCAATGTGATGCCGAAGACAGGTCGTTTGGTGTTGACACCGATGCTCAATGAAAAGGGCAAGCTCATCGGCGACTTCACGATCGCGAAAGCGGGCGAAGGCCATTTCTATATGTGGGGCTCGTCGCAAGCGCAGATCTATCACATGCGCTGGTTCGAAAAGCATCTGCCGAAAGATGGCTCAGTCTCGGTGAAGCGTCTTGATATGGGTCTTGTGGGCTTGTCGATTGCGGGTCCGAAGGCGCGTGATGTCTTGCAGGCTTTGACCGATGAAGATGTGTCAAACGCCGCATTCAAATTTATGGATCACAAGAGCTTCGATATCGCCAATGTTCCGGCGATGGTGAACCGCGTCACCTACACGGGCGATCTGGGTTACGAAATCTGGGTGAAGCCTGAATATCAACGTCGCCTCTATCTTGCGATTCTCGAAGCCGGTAAGCCGCATGGCTTAATCAATTTCGGTATGCGCGCATTGCTTGCTCTGCGTCTTGAGAAAAACTTCCCCACATGGTTCCGCGAATTGCGTCCAATCTATGGGCCGTTCGAAGCCGGTATGGATCGTTTCATCCGTCTCGATAAGCCAGATTTCATCGGCAAGGCTGCTGCGGTTGAAGAACATAAGAGCGGCGGCACATTGCGTCGTGTCTCGATGATTGTCGAAGCGACCGATGCGGATGTGCTCGGTGACGAACCAATCTGGCATGGCAACAAAGTGATCGGTTGGGTGACATCAGGCGGCTATGCGCATTATGTCGATAAATCACTCGCGCAAGGCTATGTGCCGAAAGAGATCGCGAATGATCTCGGTCATGGCTCATTTGCGATCGAGATCATGGGCGAATTGCGCAAGGCGACGATCATCACCGACCCGCTGTTCGACCCTGAAGGCAAGCGGATGCGTGCATAACGCGTTTATAGGTGAACGAAACAAAAAAGGCGGTCAGATGACCGCCTTTTTTATTGATCACTCCACCCACTCGACCTCAGTCAGATCATTGACTGGAATGGGCGCGTTCTCCCAAAGCCCTTTGAGCTTTGCGTTCCAGATGCCGCCCTTTGGTAACAAGAACAAAAACACATTCACGCAATCATCAGCAATCATTTTTTGCGCTTTGCCGACGAGCTCCAAACGTTTGGTTTCATCCGTCGTCGCGGCAAGTTCCGCATAGAGTGCTTTATAAGCGGGGCTCTTATAATCGAAATAATAATCATCTCGCGCATAGATATCGAGATCCATCGGTTCGACATGTGAGATGATTGTTAAGTCGTAGTTCTTCGCCTTGAACACATCTGAAAGCCATTGCGCCCATTCTACGGGCACGATTTCAACAGCGATGCCGATCGCCTTTAATTGTTGCGCGATGATTTCACCACCGCGCCGCGCATATTCAGGCGGCGGTAATACGAGGCGAAGCTTGAGATCATTCACGCCTGCTTCGCGCAACAACGCTTTGGCTTTGTAGGGATCATAGGCATATTGCGCGGTCAGATCGACATAGCCGGGATCAGTCGGCGAGAAATGCGAGCCAATCGGTTGGCCAATGCCATACATCGCGCCTGTGATCACCGCATTCCGATCAACCGCATAAGCGAGCGCTTGGCGCACTTTGAGATCATTAAAAGGCGCCTTGCCATTATTGATGGCGAGAATGGTTTTGCCTTCAGTATTGCCAACAACAACCGTGAAACGCTTGTCGGCGCGGAACTGATCAAGATTTTCCGGCGCAGGATAGATCGGATAGGCATCAACATCGCCCGCCATCAAAGAGGCGTATGCGGCTGAGGGATCAGCGATCACACGGAACAAAACTTTTTCAAGTGCAACTTTGCGGCCCCAATAATTTTCATGACGCACGAGCTCGACGCTGGCGCCCTTTGTCCAATTCGAAAAGCGAAATGGTCCCGTGCCGATCGGATTTGTTTTGTTGGTCTCAGCCGATTTTGCAGAAACGATAATGGCGGCTGGCCATCCTAAGTTAAAAAGAAACGCACCGGTTGGCCGCTTCAAGGTGATTGTCACTGTGGTCGGATCGGATGTTTCAATTTTGTCGATCGGCTCGAACAATCCTTTCTGCGGATTGACGCTGCCTTCCCCACGCGCGCGTTCGAGCGAAAATTTCACATCGCTTGCCGAGAAGGTCGTGCCGTCATGAAAGGTCACACCGCTGCGCAAACGGAACACATAGGTTTTACCGTCGTCCGAAATTTCCCAAGAGGAGGCGAGTGCGGGTTTTACTTTCCCGTCGCGATCAATGCGGGTGAGGCCTTCAAACACATTCGCATAAGTGACTTCGCCGATGGCCGCAGCGGCGCCCGCCGTCGGATCAAGATGCGGCGGCTCAAGCCGAACGCCGACCACAAGATCGGTGCGCGGGGCGGAAAAAGCGGGGGTTAAAAAAGCGAAGGCGAAAAGGGCCAAAAACGCGCGGGCAAGGAAATTCATGGGCAGGGTCTCACTTACGGCGGACGCATCTATTCACAACGGAAGAAAAAAGAAAAGGAACCCCGATAAACGGCCTTGTTATGACCGTTCAAGGACGGTTCCGTGATTTTTAACCGAGCGCATCCATGACGGCCTCGGCAATAGCTAGCGACGCGGTGAGGCCTGGGCTTTCGATTCCGAAGAGATTGACGAGTCCAGGGATGCCATGAGCGGATGGCCCATCGATGCGGAAATCGGGGGCCGGATCGTGAGGCCCTGAAATTTTGGGCCGGATGCCGGAATAGCCGGGCGCGAGCGCATCATCGGGCAAAGCGGGCCAATAACGGCGGATGGCTTCAGTAAAGCCTTCGGCACGTTTCGGGTTCACATCATAATTGATCTCATCGATCCATTCGACGTCGGGGCCGAAGCGCGCTTGGCCGGCAAGATCAAGCGTCAAATGAACGCCAAGCCCGTGTGTATGTGGCGCGGGGTAAATCAGCCGCGAAAAGGGAGCACGCCCCTGCAGCGTGAAGTAATTTCCCCGCGCATACAGTGTTTTGGGAATGTGCTTTTCGGAGAGACCCTTGATGGCTTCCGCCGCTTTTGACGCGTGAAGGCCCGATGCATTTATGAGAATGCTTGTTGTCAGGCTCATCGGATCTGCGCCGCCGGTCTCAACGCGGATCGCATTCCCGGTCGCATCGGCGCTGTGAAACGGTGTGTGAAACGCAAAAGCAGCCCCATGCGCCTCTGCGTCGCCTTGAAGTGCGAGCATGAAGGCGTGGCTATCGAGAATGCCTGTGACGGGCGAGAACAAAGCTGCTGTTGCAAAAAGTGCGGGCTCCATCGCCCGAGCTTCTTCGCCTGCAATCAGCGTTAAGCCTTCAACATCATTCGCATCGCCGGTAGCTTTGAGCTTTTCGATGGCCGCCGTTTCCGCTGCGTCCGTCGCGACGATCAATTTACCGCAGCGGCGATAGGGTACTTTGTGGCTGTCACAAAACGCGTAAAGCGCGCGGCGGCCTTTGACGCAGAGTTTCGCCTTCAGGCTTCCCGTTGGATAATAAATGCCGGCATGGATGACTTCGGAATTGCGTGACGAGGTTTCGGTGCCGATGCCCTCGGCCACCTCAAGCACAATGACCGAGCGGCCCGAGAGCGCAAGCGCCCGTGCCACAGCGAGGCCTACGACACCCGCACCCACAACGATTGAATCAATATCCGCCATTGCGGCTCCTTTTTCGCGCCGAGGGATCGCCGATCTCGGTTAAGAGGTCAAGAATGGCTCTCTGTCGCGGTCGCACCCTCCTTGTCAGCGCGCGCAGGACTTGCATAATCGAGGGGCAAAAAATCTCAGAAAATGAGAAGGGGGAGGACCGATGAGCGGACCATATGATGATATTTTACCGACGCCTTACGAAGTGCTCGATAAAAGGGCAGCGGGGCTTTTCAACGGCACCGCGAAACTTGACCGGCTCTATGTGGGTTGCCGTTGGGCCGAAGGTCCGGCCTATTTTCCGGCTGGGCGCTATCTCATCTGGTCGGACATCCCGAACAACCGGATGATGCGTTATGATGAGACCGATGGCAGCGTCTCGGAATTTCGTAATCCGTCAAATTACACCAATGGTCATACGGTTGATCGTCAGGGTCGGTTGATCAGCTGCGAACATCGGGGCCGCCGTGTGTCGCGTACCGAAATTGATGGCACGATCACAACGCTGGCCGAAACATTCAATGGCAAGCGCTTCAATTCGCCGAATGATGCGGTGGTGAAAACCGATGATTCAATTTGGTTCACCGATCCTGCTTACGGCATCGATTGGGATTATGAAGGCCTTCGTTCGCCGATGGAGCAAGACGGTTGCCACGTCTATCGCATCGACGGGAAGACAGGTGTGATCACCCGCGTTGCGGATGATTTTGTACGCCCCAATGGTTTGGCGTTTTCGCCCGATGAGAAAAAACTTTACATCGTTGATACGGGCGCGACCCATGTCGAAAACGGCCCGCGTCACATTCGTGTCTTTGATGTTGACGGCGACAAGATCAAGAATGGTCGTTTGTTTGCGACATGCACCAATGGTCTCTTCGACGGGTTGCGCGTTGACGAAGACGGACGGATTTGGACCTCGGCGGGCGACGGCGTTCATGTTTACGATCCCGATGGAACATTGATCGGGAAAATTCATGTGCCTGAAGTGGTCGCGAATGTGTGCTTTGGCGGCATCAATCGCAATCGCCTCTATATCTGCGGCACAACTTCACTTTACGCTTATTATGTGCTCGTGCGAGGCAATAAGACGTTTTAAGTTTTGAGTGATCAAAAAATTAAGGGCGCCCTGTATCTTATCGGGCGCCCTTTTTATTAGGCGTGAATTTTCGTTCGTCCATTGGTTGTGAGATTGAGAAGCCCATATAGCGGGCAATAACCGACTAAAGCGGTGATGATCGGTAAAATACCGACCCATCCAATCCAATTATACTCCATCGGCGGAAAGCCGACAGGAATGGCCCAGGCGACCAAGAGCACGCCAATGATGATGCGCAGGCTTCGGTCAATGATGCCGATATTGGTTTTCATGATCCGCTTCCTTTGTTTAAAGAGAGGAACGCGGTCAAATATCAATCAATGAAACAAAAAGAGCATTGATCCGAATCAACGCATGCGAAGCGGCAGCGGAACAGAAAGAAGGCGAGATGCGATCACAACGACAATTGAATAGAGCACGCCACCAGCAAGCGCGAGTGTGATCAGAGTGAACACGGCATTCATGGGGAGTGATGCTGTAATCATCAAGGACATATTTTTGAGTGACGGTGTTGCAAAAGCGAGGGCGGCGGCTGCAAGACTGATCGAGATCATCAATCGGACAAGCGTACGATCCGGCGCGAACCATGATTTGCCATAGGCAAGAAGCGCCAAGAGACCACCATTGATCCACGCGCCTATCGCCGTGGCGAAGGCAAGTCCTGACGCGCCCCATGAGTGATAAAGCGCGAGTTTCAAAATGACATTCACAATGATTCCGATAAAGGCCGCGATCAAAGGCGTCATGGTATCTTGTCGTGCATGAAAACTTGCAACGAGGGAACGGATCAACACAACAGGAAGAATGCCGATCCCGTAGGCAGCAAGAACCAGCGCTGAAGCGGTCGCGTCTTCAGCTGTAAAACGACCATGCATGAAGACACCGCGTATGATCTCTTCAGGGATCATCAGAAACGCAACAAAAAACGGCATCGTTAAAAGCAATGTGAGCGCCATTGTGTGATTCTGCGCGGCATAGGCTTTTGACGGATCATCGCGACCCAGATGGCGGCTCATTTCAGGCAATAAAACCGTGCCTGCGGCGATGCCAATAAGACCCACGGGCAATTGATAAAGACGATCCGCATATGAAATCGCGGACACGGCGCCGGTTGGTAAAAGTGAGGCGATGATGGTGTCGGCAAAGATGGCGATTTGAACGCCCGCTGATCCGATAACCGCTGGGCCAAGCGCTTTCAAAAATGTCTTTAATGCAGGAGACGGGCGTGGCCGCGTGAAGCGTGGCAAACAATTGGCGCGTTTGGCGTTGATTGCAACGAGTGCGAGCTGCAACACACCTGAAATCGCAATGCCCCATGCGGCGGCATGAGCGGCTGAGGGGAAAAGAAAACTTAACGCGAGTGCGGCGATGATCGCCAGATTCAAAAGAACCGGCGCTGCTGCGGCGCTTGCAAATTTCTGATGCGCGTTCAGTGTGCCTGAAATCAAAGTCACAACCGAAATGAGCAAGAGATAAGGAAACGTGATGCGCGTCAGCGTGATGGCCAGCGCGTATTTCTCCGGTTCATCGGAAAAACCCGGTGCGAGCAGATCAATCACAAAATTCATCTGCCACATCGCGAGCGCGGTGAGGATCAGAAGAATAAATGTAAGGCCGGTGAGTATGGTTGACGCCAAAGCACGCGCCGCCGCTTCACCATGGCTTTCGAGTTCGCGCGTATAAGCAGGCACAAAGGCTGAATTAAAAGCGCCTTCACCAAAAATCGCGCGAAAGTGATTGGGCAGGCGTTGCGCAACGAAATAAGCGTCAGCGATTAAGCCAGAACCGAGGATCGAAGCGAGTGTCACATCACGCGCAAAGCCAGTGATGCGGGAGAGAAGAGTGAAGCCGCTGACGGAAGCAAAAGAGCGGATCATGAGTGTGAAGTCGACCGCGAGGATCGGGGCTTGTCTTCATTCTCACCAAAGCCGATCCGTTGCCCCACGAGATAAAGCGGGCGACCTTTCACTTCGGCAAAGATGCGACCAATATATTCGCCTATAATGCCGAGCGAGAGCAATTGAACGCCTGCAAAAAAGGTGATCGACACAACGATCGTCGCGTAACCGGGCACATCAATTCCATAAAGAAGCGTGCTGATGATAACAGACGCCGCCATCAAAAGCGCAAAACCCGAGACCAGTGCCCCGATATAAGTCCACACCCGCAAAGGTACGGTTGAGAATGACGCGATGCCGTCAAAAGCAAAGCTTATCAAACGTCTGAAGCCGAATCGCGAACTTCCCGTCAAACGATCGGACACTTCAAACGGTACACCAATCGATTTGAAACCGATCCACGCATAAAGTCCTTTCGAGAAGCGGGCGCGTTCGCCCATTAAGCGCAACGCGTTTACCGCTTTCCGATCAAGTAAGCGAAAATCGCCCGCGCCATCCGGCAAAGGCGTTTCACCAAAACTCGCGAAGAGATGATAAAAGACGGCGGTGAAGGCACGACGGGCCCAGCTATCCGTTTGCCGATCGATGCGTTGGCCATAAACAACATCATAGCCTTCGCGCCAGAGTTCCATGAATCTTTCAATCATCTCTGGCGGATGTTGCAAATCCGCATCCATGATCACAACCGCATCACCGCGTGCGGCATCAAGACCTGCGGCAATCGCGATTTCTTTGCCGAAATTGCGGCTGAAAGAGACGCAACGAATACGCGCGTCTTTCACATGCGCCGCCACGATATGGGCGAATGTCTCATCCGATGAGCCGTCATCAATAAAGATCAATTCCCAATCTTTGGAAAGGCGCTCAAGCAGCGGGATAACGCGCTTGAGCAGCGCCTCGAGATTGCCAGCTTCGTTGAAAGCGGGGATCACGAGCGAAAGCTCGCAGGGATTTTCGATGGGGCTAATGGCGGACTGTGCTAGGCTCGGCACGTCTTGACTTCCTTGGGGCCGCGTTCCACGCGGGATGCGTTAGATTTTACGCGCTACTCATACAGGTGCCCGCGTTTTGATGCCACCCGTTCCTTTCATATTGATTGCCGATGATTTCGGGCTCTCAAAGGGCGTAAGCGACGCAATTTTGGACCTTTTGGCGAAAAATCGCCTCTCGGGCACCGGTTCCATGGTGAATCAGCCAGGCTGGGCCGCCCATGCGGAGGCTTTGAAGCCCTTTCAGGGGCGGCGTGATCTCGGTCTTCATTTGACGCTCACGCTCGGCGCTCCGCTCGGGCTTGCCCCGTCGCTCGCGCCCGAGGGGCAATTTCTCCCTCTCTCGAAATTGATGGTTACGTGTTTTTCGAATGCGATTCCCCGCCGCGAAATTCGTGATGAGATCCTGCGCCAGATTGAAGCCTTCAAAGCGGTGACGGGACAGTTCCCGGATTTCATCGACGGGCATCAGCATGTCCATGTGTTGCCCGGAATTCGGCGTGCACTCCTTGAGGCGCTGGAGATTTTAAAACCGGATCGCAAACCCTGGTTGCGTGTACCCTCTGATCATTTGGGTTCAATCGTGGCGCGCGGCGTTTCTGTCGGCAAAGCTTTATTTATATCGTTTTTATCCTCGGGCTTTGCGCAAGAGGCAAAGCGCAATGGCTATCGCGTGAATGATACATTTTCAGGTGTGCGGTCTTTTGATCCTGACGCCGATTTCGCGCGCGAATTTCAACGTTTCCTTCTTGTGCATGGGAAACGACATCTTGTTATGTGCCATCCCGGCGTGAGTGATGAAACACTTGCCGCGCTTGATCCGGTAACCACCGCGCGTGATCAAGAATATGAATTTTTCAAAAGCGATGAATTTGAAAAAATGCTTGAGGCTTTTTCCATGCGTATCGCGCGCTTTGATGAGATTTAAGCGCTATCAAGCGCATTGATCGAGAAGCCATGAGCGGAAGGCCTTCACGGCAGGGCGATCTTTCTTTTCTTCCGGATAGACGAGCCAATAGGCTTGTTGGCTTTCAATCGGTTGATTGATGGGAATTGTAAGAGCGCCGGAGGCAAGCTCCTCTTCAACAAGAAAGCGCGGCACAATCGCAACGCCTAAGCCTGCAACAGCGGCTTTTGCAACCATCGCGAATTGCTCAAAACCAGGACCTTGAATCGCATCAATTTGATTAAGCCCTTGCGCGGCAAGCCATTCAGCCCATGCGCGCGGGCGGGTGGCTTGTTTCAAAAGAGGTGCGCGCAAAAGATCTTCGGGCTTTACAATCTGCAACCGATCGACAAGCGTGGGGCTCGCCACGGGAATGATGGTTTCTCCCATCAAGCGATGAAGAACTGCGCCTGGCCAAACGGGATCACCAAAATGAATCGCAGCATCAAGCGGCTCGCGCGAAAAATCAAAAGGCAAAATCCGTGTTGAGAAATTGATCGTCACTTCCGGATGTTTTTGCGAAAAATCGGGAAGACGCGGAATGAGCCAGCGCGTGCCGAAAGTGGGTAGAATCGCGAGGGCGAGCGGGCCGCCTGCGCCTTTGAAAGCGACCGCATTGAGGGTGGCGGCGGAGAGGCGATTTAACGCGTCGCGGACCTCCTCGGCATAGGCTGTGCCTGCGGGGGTCAGGCTGATTCGCTGCCGGACCCGCACAAAAAGCGGAACGCCGAGCATCTCCTCCAAAGTCGCGACCTGTCGGCTGATCGCGCCTTGGCTCAAATTCAGCTCTTCCGCCGCGCGGGTGAAGCTCACATGGCGGGCCGAGGCCTCAAAAGCCTGAAGGGCTGAAAGGGAGGGGAGGAGGGAACGAGACAAGTTCATGATTAAAACTCATGATGTCTTTCGAAATCATGATTTGCAACTGATAAATTTATTGAACATCATGCAAAAAACGGAGGAAATGATCTCGGCACTTCCCTCTCTGGCCGTTAAGCGACGCGGACGATAGAGTGAGGCCCGTCTCAACAGCGCGAAACAGCGCCGCCTATCAGTTCAGGATCCCAACATGTCGATGTCTGCCTCTGCCGAAGCCCTTGAAATTCTTGCCCGTCTCGGTGTGCCCGAAAGCGCCTTTGTGCGTGGTGGTCATGCCGCGCGCTCGCCGATCACTGGCGAGACCATGGCCGAGCTTGTGACTCATTCGGTGCAAGATGTGGGCGTTGCGATTGGCCGTGCCGACAAAGCCTTCCGCGAATGGAGGCTTGTGCCTGCGCCGCGCCGTGGCGAATTCGTGCGTCTGCTTGGTGAAGAATTGCGAACTGCTAAAAATGATCTCGGCCGCCTGGTAACGCTCGAAGTCGGCAAGATCACATCCGAAGGCTTGGGCGAAGTGCAGGAGATGATCGACATTTGCGATTACGCAGTCGGTCTTTCGCGTCAATTGTTCGGCCTTACCATCGCAACAGAACGCCCCTCACATCGCATGATGGAAACATGGCATCCGCTCGGCGTCTGCGGCGTCATTTCCGCGTTCAATTTCCCCGTTGCGGTCTGGTCGTGGAACGCGGCGCTCGCGCTTGTGTGCGGTGACAGCGTTGTGTGGAAACCTTCCGAGAAATCGCTTCTCACAGCGCTTGCGACACAAGCAATTTTCCATCGCGCGGCGAAGAAATTCGGTGGCGTGCCGGATGGTTTGCTGGAAGTCTTGATCGGCGGTCATGATGTCGGCGCTGCGCTTGTGGCCGATCATCGCGTGCCGGTGCTCTCGGCGACAGGCTCCACCGCAATGGGCAAACAGGTTGGCCCGAAACTCGCCGAGCGTTTTGCGCGCGCCATTCTCGAACTCGGCGGCAACAATGCTGCGATCATCGCACCCTCTGCAGATCTCGATCTCGCTTTGCGCGGCATCGCCTTTGCGGCGATGGGCACGGCCGGTCAGCGCTGCACGACATTACGTCGTCTCATCGTGCATGAAAGCATTTATGAAAATCTCGTTGCGAAATTGCGCTCTGTCTATGGAAGCGTGAAGGTCGGTGATCCGCGTGAAGCGGGCGTGCTTGTCGGCCCGCTGATCGACAAAGGCGCATTCGACAATATGGAAAAATCGCTCGCCGAGGCGAAAGCGCTCGGCGCGAAGATCACGGGCGGCGCACGCGTGTCCGTCGGCGGACACAATGATGCCTATTATGCCGCGCCCGCACTTGTGGAAATGCAGAGTCACACGGGGCCGGTGCTCCGCGAAACATTCGCACCCATCCTCTATGTGATGACCTACAAGAATTTCGAAGACGCAATTGCAATGCAGAATGCTGTATCGGCAGGTCTCTCCTCGTCGCTCTTCACGCTCGATATGCGCGAAGCCGAACTCTTCGTTTCCGATGTCGGATCGGATTGCGGCATTGCGAATGTCAATATCGGTCCGTCAGGCGCGGAAATTGGTGGCGCATTCGGCGGCGAGAAGGAAACAGGTGGCGGCCGCGAAGCGGGTTCCGACGCATGGAAGGCCTATATGCGCCGCGCCACCAACACGATCAATTACGGCACAACGCTTCCGCTCGCACAGGGCGTGAGCTTCGATATCGGATAAGGCCATGACACTTCGCATCATCGTCGCAGGCGCAACAGGCTGGACAGGCAGTGCCGTTGCCAAAGGCGTACTCGACGCGGAAGACATGACGCTTGTCGGCGCAGTTGCGCGCAACGCAGCCGGACAGGATATCGGCACCGTGCTCGGCCGCGATGCGGTTGGCGTGCAAGTCTCCGCAACGCTTGAAGAGGCGTTGAAAGAAAAATGCGATATTCTGATCGATTATACCAAGCCGCATGTTGTCAAAGGTCATGCGATCACGGCGTTGAATAATGGCGTGCATGTTGTCATCGGCACATCGGGCCTGACGGCCGAAGATTTTGCCGAGATTGAAAAGCTCGCGCTTGCAAAAGGTTTGAGCGTGTTCGCCTCCGGCAATTATTCGATCACAGCGGCGTTGATGACGCGCTTTGCTTTGATGGCGGCAAAGCACGTCGCCGATGTTGAAGTGATTGATTATGCCTCTGCCAAAAAGCCGGATACACCATCAGGCACAGGTCGTGAATTGGCCGAGCGTTTGTCCGCCATTCGCAAACCGTCGAATGCGAAGCCTGTGAACGAGTTGAGCGGCGCGCGTGAAACACGCGGCGCGACCATCGGCGCGGTGCAGGTCCATTCTGTGCGTATGCCAGGTTATTTGCTGTCTTGCGAAGCCGTGTTCGGTGCGCCGGATGAGCGCCTTGTCATACGCCACGACGCCGGTACATCGGCCGCGCCCTATGTGGCAGGCACGCTCCACGCTGCGCGTCATGTCCGCGATGTGAAGGGTCTGCGTCGCGGTCTCGATCAATTGCTCGATTAGAATTTTCGGTTAACGGGGGAGTATCATCATGCACGGCATAGCAAAGCAAAGCCTCCAGAAATTCGACTGGGAAGATCCGCTTCTGCTCGATGAACAATTGACGGAAGACGAGCGCATGATCCGCGATACAGCGCGGGATTACGCGCAAGAAAAACTGATGCCGCGCGTCACGGAAGCTTACGCGAAAGAAAAAACTGATCGTGAGATTTTCAACGAGATGGGCCAGCTTGGTCTTCTCGGTGTTACGCTTCCAGAAGACTATGGCTGCGCGAATGCCGGTTATGTCTCCTACGGTCTCGTCGCGCGCGAAATCGAACGCGTTGATTCCGGTTATCGCTCGATGATGAGCGTGCAATCCTCGCTCGTGATGTATCCGATCTATGCTTATGGCTCGGAAGCGCAGCGCAAAAAATATCTGCCGAAACTCGCAAGCGGCGAGTGGGTCGGTTGCTTCGGTTTGACGGAGCCGGATGCAGGTTCTGATCCCGCAGGCATGAAGACACGCGCTGAAAAAGTCGCCGATGGCTATAAGCTCACGGGCTCCAAAATGTGGATCTCGAATGCGCCGATTGCCGATGTGTTTGTGGTGTGGGCAAAATCCGCCGCACATGACAATGAGATCCGCGGCTTCGTGCTTGAAAAAGGCATGAAGGGTTTGAGCGCACCGAAGATCGAAGGCAAGCTCTCGCTGCGCGCATCGATCACTGGCGAAATCGTGATGGATGGCGTTGTCGTCTCGGAAGATCATTTGCTGCCGAATGTCTCGGGCCTCAAAGGTCCGTTCGGTTGCTTGAACCGCGCACGCTATGGTATTTCATGGGGCGTGATGGGTGCGGCGGAAGACTGCATGCATCGCGCGCGGCAATATACGCTTGATCGTATTCAATTCGGCAAGCCGCTCGCGCAGACACAGCTCGTGCAAAAAAAGCTTGCCGACATGATGACAGACATCACGCTGGGTCTGCATGCTTCATTGCGCGTTGGCCGCTTGTTTGACGAAGGCAAGCTCGCGCCGGAAATGATTTCCATCGTCAAGCGTAACAATTGCGGCAAGGCGCTCGACATTGCACGCATCGCGCGCGATATGCATGGCGGCAATGGCATCAGTCAGGATTATCACGTGATGCGTCACTCGCAGAATCTCGAAAGCGTGAACACTTATGAAGGCACGCATGATGTGCATGCTTTGATCTTGGGTCGCGCGATCACCGGTTTGCAGGCCTTCTTCTAATCGTCATTGCGAGCAAAGGCGAAGCAATCCAGTTGATGTGAAAGCAAGAGTTTGGATTGCTTCGTCGCTTTGCTCCTCGCAATGACGGACAAAATGGTTGAAACGATGTCCGTACAAAAACCTCTTGCCGGTCTTCGTGTTCTCGAACTCGCACGCATTCTCGCGGGGCCGTGGATCGGACAGACGCTTGCCGATCTCGGCGCGGATGTTGTCAAAGTCGAGCGCCCCGGCACGGGCGATGATACGCGCACATGGGGTCCGCCCTTTGTCGCCGCGGCGGATGGTGGTGATTTGTCCGCTGCTTATTTCCATGCGTGCAATCGTGGCAAGCGCTCGATCGCCGTCGATTTTGAAACCGCCGAGGGGCAAGAGATCGTCAAGCGTCTTGCGCGCCATGCCGATGTGCTCATCGAAAATTTCAAAGTCGGGGGCTTGAAAAAATACGGCCTCGATTATGAAAGTTTGAAAGCCATTAATCCGAAACTAATTTATTGCTCGGTGACAGGCTTCGGCCAGAACGGACCTTATGCCGAACGTGCCGGTTATGATTTCATGATTCAGGCGATGGGCGGCATTATGGATTTGACGGGCGCACCCGATGGCGAGCCGCAGAAAATCGGCGTGGCCTTTGCCGATATTTTCACCGGCGTTTACGGCGTGATCGGTATTCAGGCCGCTTTGCGTCAGCGTGATCTCACAGGCGAGGGGGCGCATATCGATATGGCGCTTCTTGATACGCAAGTGAGCGTGCTTGCCAATCAGGCGATGAATTATCTTGTCTCCGGCAAAGCGCCGCGCCGCCTCGGCAACGCGCATCCGAATATTGTGCCCTATCAGGTATTCCCTGTTGCGGATGGTCATGTCGTGATTGCCGTCGGCAATGACGGACAATTCAAACGGCTCTGCCAGATTTTGGATTGCGCAGCGCTCGCTGATGATCCGCTTTATGCGACCAATCCGGCGCGTGTGAAAAATCGCGGCGTACTCTGTGATAAAATCGCCGAGCTGACATCAACTCTGTTGCGTCATGATTTGCTGAACGCGCTTGAAAAAGCGGGTGTTCCCGCAGGGCCGATCAACACGGTTGCCGATGTGTTTGCTGACACTCAGGTCAAAGCGCGCGGCATGAAAGTGGATCTCGAAAATCCCGACGCGCTTCTTGGTCACGTGCCGAGTGTCCGCACGCCGATTGTGATCAATGGCGAACCGATGGTCGCCTCGCGTCCGTCGCCGCGTCTCGGCGCGGATACGGAAAACGTATTGAACGATAAAGCGTGGGGCGCTTAACGTACGCCGCAACGATTTTGAATGAAGTGGATAAAGAGATGACGACGATCCCCGAACGCACAGGTGGCCAATTGATTGTCGATTGCTTGCAGGCGCAAGGCGTCGAGCATGTGTTTTGTGTGCCGGGGGAAAGCTATCTCGCTGTACTCGATGCGCTGCATGATGCGTCGATCCATGTCACAGTGTGCCGTCAGGAAGCGGGCGCGGTGATGATGGCGGATGCGGCTGCGCGCCTCACAGGTCGTCCGGGTATTGCGATGGTTACACGCGGGCCGGGCGCGACCAATGCATCGGCTGGCATTCACATCGCCGAACATGATTCCGTGCCGCTCATTCTCTTTGTCGGGCAGATTGAAACCGGCATGAAAGAACGCGGCGCGTTTCAAGAGATGGATTACAAAGCCTATTTCGGCTCAACCGCGAAATGGGTGACTGAGATCACAGATCCCGCTCGCGTACCTGAAATCATTTCGCGTGCATTCCACGTCGCGATGCAGGGTCGCCCGGGTCCGGTCGTCATTGCATTGCCGGAAGACATGCTTGTTGCCACGGCGCAAGTTGCAGCGGGTCCACGCGTTGAGCCGGTTGAAACATGGCCGGGCCTCACGCAAATGGCCGAGCTGCAAAAATTGCTTTGGGCCGCCAAGCGCCCCATTGCGATTCTGGGCGGCAGTGGCTGGAGCGAAAAAGCTCGCGCGTCGATCATCCGTTTTGCCGAGCGCTTTGATCTGCCGGTGGCAACATCCTTTCGTCGCGCGATGTTGTTTGATGGCGATCATCAAAATTATGCGGGCGAAATCGGCATCGGTCCCAATCCGAAATTGAAGTCGCGCATTGAAGGCGCTGATCTTGTGTTGCTGATTGGCGGCCGCATGGCCGAAATGCCGTCGCAGTCTTACACGCTTTTTGATATTCCCGTGCCAAAGCAGAAACTCGTGCACGTGCATGCGGATGCTGAAGAATTGGGCCGCGTCTATCATCCGACACTCGGCATTCACGCAAGCCCGCGCGCCTTCGCGGCATCTGTTGAAACATTGCAACCACCGCAAACCATTGCATGGTCTGATGCGCGCAAAGCGGCGCGCGAAGATTTTTTGGCGTGGACGGATACAATCCCCACTGTACCCGGTGAATTTCAAATCGGTGAAGCTGTGCGTTGGTTACGCGATCGAATTCCGCATGACACGGTGATCACGAATGGCGCAGGCAATTACGCCATCTGGCCGGGGCGCTTCTTGCGCTTCCGGAATTACGGCACGCAAGTCGCGCCGAATTCCGGCTCGATGGGCTTTGGCGTTCCAGCAGCGGTTGGCGCGAAGCGCGCGTTCCCTGAGCGCATGGTCATTGCCTTTGCAGGTGACGGATGTTTCCTGATGAACGGACAGGAATTTGCCACCGCCGTGCAATATGATTTGGCTGTCATCGTCATCGTTGTTGATAATGGAATCTACGGCACGATCCGCATGCATCAGGAGCGCGAATATCCGGGCCGCGTTTCCGCAACACAATTGAAGAATCCGGATTTCGCCGCCTATGCCCGCGCCTTTGGCGGGCATGGCGAAACGGTGCGGAGGACCGATGAGTTCGCGCCTGCATTCGAACGCGCTGTCGCGTCCGGCAAGCCGTCGATTATCCATTGCTTCCTTGATCCGGAAGCAATTACGCCCGCAACGACTTTGACGAAAATTCGTGATGCCGCACTGCGCCCGAAAGATTGGGCAATTTCGCCTTAAGCCTCAAGCTTCTTCGCAACCATCGCTTTGAGCGTGCCGAGATCTTTTGCGAAGGCGCGAATGCCTTCGGCAAGCTTCTCGGTTGCCATCGCGTCGTCATTCAGAAGATAGCGGAATCGCGCTTCATCGGTCGCAATCTTCTCGCCGCCTTGCTGTGCTGCAGCCTTCGGTTCAAGCTTGCGTTCAAGTGGTGACTGATCTTTCGATAATTGATCAAGCAAAGCAGGTGCAATCGTCAAACGGTCGCAACCGGCGAGGGCTTCGATCTCGCCCGTATTGCGGAAGCTCGCGCCCATCACAATCGTTCCGTGGCCATGGCGCTTATAGTAAGCATAAATACGACGCACGGAGAGCACGCCTGGATCCTCTTCCGCCGTATAGGTCTTGCCCTCATTTTTCACATACCAATCGAGAATGCGGCCGACAAAAGGCGAGATGAGAAACGCATTGGCTTCTGCCGCTGCAACAGCCTGCGCGAGCGAGAACAGGAGTGTGAGATTGCAATCAATCCCGTCCTTCTGCAAAATTTCGGCGGCACGAATGCCTTCCCACGTGGATGCAAGTTTGATCAGCACCTTGTCGCGTGAAATGCCGTTGGTATCATACGCCTTGATAATCGCGCGCGCTTTTTCAACGCTTGCTTTCGTGTCAAAGGAGAGATCGGCATCGACTTCGGTCGAAACACGGCCCGGCACAAGGCGGGCGAGTTCTGTGCCGAACGCAACAGCCAAGCGATCGGCGACAGCCGTCACAATCGCGTCCTTTGCGCCGCCCTGCTTTTTGCCCCACGAGATCGCATCCGCAATCACGCCTTCATAGGCCGGAAGATCAGCCGCCTTCAGCACCAGCGTCGGATTGGTCGTGCAATCGGTCGGCTTGAAGGTGCGGATCGCCTCCATATCGCCGGTGTCGGCAACGATGACGGTCATCGCTTTGAGCTGGTCGAGTTTTGAAATCATCATGCGTGGCTTTCAAATTCATTCATGCGCGCCCGTCCTAACACAGGCAAAAGAGCGCGTCAGCCCTTTTGAATTGCCAGTTTCGTGTCATTCCGAGGCTTGGCAGACGGGCGGATCTGGCAGATAGTGTATGCTCAACAGGAGCTTCTCATGCCGATTAAAAACCGGATCGCTGAATTAGCGGATGAAATCGCTTTGTGGCGACATGATCTGCATCGCCATCCTGAGCTTGATTACGATGTGCATCGCACGGCGGGCATAGTCGCGGAAAAACTCAAAGCGTTCGGCTGCGATGAAATCATCACGGGTATCGGGAAGACCGGCGTTGTGGGGATCATAACGGGTCGCGCTTCAGGGGATCGCGTGGTCGGTTTGCGCGCTGATATGGATGCGCTGCCGATTCATGAAACGAGCGGCAAACCGCATGCGTCTCTTACTCCCGGAAAAATGCATGCGTGCGGTCATGATGGTCACACAGCGATGTTGCTCGGCGCGGCAAAATATCTTGCCGAGACAAGAAATTTTGCTGGCAAAGTGGCGGTCATTTTTCAACCCGCTGAAGAAGGTGGCGGCGGTGGTAAAGCCATGGTCGATGATGGGTTGATGACGCGCTTCGGAATTAACGAAGTCTATGGCATGCATAATTTGCCAGGCATGCCGATTGGACAATTTGGCACGCGGCCCGGCCCTATCATGGCGGCGGCGGATAAATTTGAAATTCTAATTGAAGGACGCGGTGCTCACGCGGCGATGCCGCATCTGGCGATTGATACGGTGCTGATCGGTTCGCAACTGGTGACAATGTTACAAAGCATCGTGTCACGAAATGTGGATCCACTCGAAAGCGCGGTGTTATCGGTCACAACATTCCATGCCGGTGATGCGTTTAATGTATTGCCGCAAAAGGCTTCTTTGCGCGGAACGGTGAGAACCTTTAACCCTTCGATTCAGGATCACGTTGAACAACGCATGCGCGAAATGATTTCATCATTTGCAGCGCTTCATGGCGCTTCGATTCATCTTGATTATGTGCGCGGCTATCCCGTCACGCGCAACCATGAGCGCGAAACGACTTATGCGCTTCAATCCGCGCGTCGCACGGCGGGAGACGAGCGCGTCAATCAAACAATTGCGCCGATGATGGGCGCTGAAGATTTTTCCTATATGCTTGATGAGCGCCCGGGATGTTTTATCTTCATCGGTAATGGTGCGTCAGCCGGACTTCATCATCCTGATTATGACTTCAATGATGCCGCCATTCCGCATGGCGTATCTTATTGGGCCGATTTGGTTGAAACGCGTTTAGCACGCTAGTTTTGAATTGACGCATTTTTAGCGATTAACCGGTGTCCGCTTAATCGCAAAATGCTATTGCTGGGCCGATTTAGTTGAAACGCGTTTAGCGCGCTAAAGTGGCCAAGCGAAATCTATTAACCCTCAAGTTCTTCGCGCAGCATCTCAAGTTCAAGCCATTGCGTTTCGCTTTTCTGCCGCTCGTCTTCCGCGCGGGTTAAAAGTTCGCTCGCTTTGTCAAAGCGCGCGCGGTCGCGCGTATAAAGTTCGGGATCGGCAAGAAGCGCCTTTAGTTTTTCAATATCACGCCCAAGCGCATCGATGCGTTCGGGTAAAGTTTCAAGCAAGCGTTTTTCGTTGAAAGACAATTTCCGTTTCGTGGTCGAAGTGCTCTCATCGCGGTCTTTATTTATTTCGCGTGATTTTTGTGGCATGGGGCTTGGATTTGTTGCCCGCGCATCAACGCCACGACCGCGTTGCGCCACCATATCGGAATAGCCGCCCGCATAATCGAGCCAAACGCCATTTCCTTCCGCAATAATGACGGCGGTTGCGACGCGATCAAGAAAATCGCGATCATGACTCACAACAATCAAAGTGCCTTGATAATCACCGAGCATTTCTTCCAAGAGATCAAGCGTTTCAAGATCAAGGTCATTGGTGGGTTCATCAAGCACGAGGAGATTTGAGGGATTTGCAAGTGCTAGTGCCAACAAAAGCCGCGCGCGTTCGCCGCCTGACAAAGTGCCGACCGGCGTGCGGGCTTGTTCGGGTGAGAAGAGAAAATCTTTCATGTAGGAAACGACATGGCGATTTTCGCCATTCACAACGATCCGATCACCCGCACCGCCCGCAAGCGTATCCGCGAGCGATTGTGTCGGATCAAGGCTATCGCGCTTTTGTTCAAGTGTCGTCATCGCGAGATGGGTGCCAAGCTTCACGCGGCCTTCGTCGGGCACGAGTTTGCCTGTCAATAGATTAAGCAATGTCGTTTTGCCCGCACCATTTGCACCGACAAGACCGATACGATCGCCGCGTAATATTCGCGTCGAAAAATCTTTGACGATTTTTTTATCCCCAAAGCTTAATGAAATTTTTTCCGCTTCAATCACAAGCGTTCCGGATGTTTCCGCTTCCGTTAAATCCAATTTCACGCCGCCTTGCGGCCCGCGCGCGTCCTTTCGCTTTTGCCTGAGCGCTGCCAGCTCGGCCATACGACGGACATTGCGTTTGCGACGTGCGGTTACACCATAACGGACCCAATGTTCTTCACGCACAATCTGGCGATCAAGCTTATGCCGCTCGCGTTCTTCTTCTTCAAAAATAACATCGCGCCAGGCTTCAAATTCGCCAAAGCCTTTTTCAAGCCGACGCGTCACACCGCGATCAAGCCACAACGTCGCGCGCGAAAGATTTTGTAGAAAGCGTCGATCATGGCTGATCAACACGAGCGCTGATTTTAGGCTCTTCAATTCGCTTTCGAGCCATTCAATCGCAGGAAGATCAAGATGATTGGTTGGCTCATCCAGCATCAGAATGTCAGGTTCGGGAGCAAGCACACGCGCGAGTGCCGCGCGCCGCGCTTCGCCGCCCGAAAGTGTGTGAGGGTTCTCTTCACCTGTGAGGCCCAATGCTTCGAGAAGATAGCGCGCGCGATAGGGATCATCGCCGGGAGATAATCCTTCTTCAACATAGGCAAGTGTTGATGCGAATGCGGAGAGATCGGGCTCTTGTGGCAAATAACGCCATGTCGCGCCGGGTTGAATGAATCGCTCACCATGATCGGAATCGATCATGCCGGCCGCGATCTTCAATAATGTCGATTTACCGGAACCGTTACGACCGACAAGGCAAAGCCGCTCGCCTTCACCAATGGCAAGATCCGCACCTTCAAGAAGCGGTGTGCCACCAAATGTCAGGTGAATGTCTTTGAGAAACAGGAGAGGCGGTGACACAGAGCTAAGCCATCGGCGATTAAGGTTGATCTCGGCGGTATGAAGGAATGATGCATTTTCTGCAAGCGGTGACCGCTTTCGATACGATGATCAGGCGATATACCGATCAGCAATCCTCCGTCTGCCTTGCCTTTTCGATGCGGTGTTTTATGTCTGTCCCCAGCAATAGTGATTCGGCTTACCGCCTGCGGTCGCGCTCTCGGCGTCAGCGTCTTTCGGCAATCCCTGAATTTCGTTGTGGGGTGATCTCATGATCGTCTTTTCATGAGGTTGATCTGTTTTGTCTTAAAGATGCGAAGGAGAAGGCGATGCAACAAGGCACCGTCAAATGGTTTAACTCGGAAAAGGGTTATGGATTCATCCAACCCGAAAATGGCGGCAAGGATGTCTTTGTCCATATCAGCGCGGTTGAGCGGGCTGGACTTTCAGGCCTTAATGAAGGGCAGAAAGTCGGGTTTGAACTTGTTGAAAATCGCGGACGCCAGTCAGCGGAAAATTTGAAGATCGGTTGATCGAAGAAGAGGCGGGTTCATCCCGCCTCTTTTTTGTGTACCACGATTTTTGTGTATCAAACCAATTTGTGGTTTGGTGCCTTTCATGACAAAAACTCTCCCTCCTTCCCTTGCCATTATCGGTGCCGGCCCTGCGGGGTTGATGGCGGCTGAGCAACTTTCGCTCATGGGCTGTTCTGTTTCTGTTTATGATCAGATGCCGATGCCGGGGCGAAAATTTTTGATGGCGGGACGTGGCGGCCTTAATCTCACACATTCGGAAACTTTCGACCAATTTGTCACGCGTTATGGCGAAGCGAAAGATTTTCTTGCGCCATTTATTCATGCGTTTTCGCCTGATGAGTTGCGCGCGTGGTGCGATGATTTAGGAGAAGCGAGTTTTATCGGTTCAAGCGGCCGTGTCTTTCCCAAGAGTTTTAAAGCGTCTCCTTTACTGCGTGCATGGTTGCGACGCTTGGAAACGCAAGGCGTCAAATTTTTTATGCGTCATGAGTGGAAAGGCTATACAGATCAAGGCGCGTTGTACTTTCATGCGCTTGAAAAAGGCGACGTTCTTGTAAAACCCGATGCGGTCTTGTTGGCGCTTGGCGGCGCCTCTTGGCCGAGATTAGGCGCAACGGGTGCATGGCAGAATTTGTTGCGCGATAAAGACATTGCGGTGACGCCGTTAACAGCCTCGAATGTCGGCGTGAATGTGCCATGGTCCGAATATTTCATCTCGCGCTTTGCTGGGCAGCCGATCAAGCGTTTGATCATTTCATGCAGAGAGCATCACGCGCATGGCGAAGCGATGATTGCTCATTATGGTTTTGAAGGCGGCGCTCTTTATGCGCTTGGCCCCTTACTGCGCGAGGTCCTCAAGCGTGATGGGTCAGCGATATTGTCACTCGATCTTCGGCGTGATTTGTCCGAATCTGAATTGACTGCTCGTTTGAAGAAGCCGCGCGGCAAAAAGAGTCTTTCTACGTTTTTATCCTCAGTCGCCGGACTTGATTCTTTATCGATCGCTCTGTTGCGTGAATCTTTTTTGCTAAGAGGTGAGACGCTCCCTGATCAAGCGGAAGATCTTGCGCGAGCGATCAAGGCTTGCACAATCACTGTGCGCGAGATGCAAGGTTTGGATCGTGCGATTTCATCCGCAGGCGGTATTGCACGTGATGAAATAGATCAAAATTTAATGATCAAAAAAATGCCAGGCGTCTTTGTAGCCGGTGAGATGATTGATTGGGATGCGCCCACCGGCGGTTATTTGTTGCAGGCTTGTTTTTCAACAGCCGTCACCGCTGCGCAGGGTGCCATGCGATGGCTTAACGCGCGCGCTTTGTAATCAAGCACCAGTCGGCATGTTGAACACGCGCACTGCATCCGCTGCGGCTTTCGCGCGGGCATTGGTGCGGGCTTTGACGATGGCGCGCAGGATTGAAGCAGCCGCCTCAAATTCCGCTTGTTCAGTGCGTGCGATGGGTTGATCGTCTTCCAACGCGTCCACCGCTTTGGCGATCAATAAAGTCGCCATCATCGGGAGATTGAGACGATAGCGCTCAACGGCGGTCTGAAGTGATTCGTTGAAGCCTGCCACTTCTTGGCGCAAAAAGGCTTCTTCACGTTGATCGGTTTCACGACGACGATCCGCTCTCAGGCTCGCAAGATTGATGATTTCTGCGCTCATAGCGGGTCCATTCTTTCGTTTCGTGCCAATCTTGAGGGAAAAGACGGCTTCGGAAACAAAAAATTAAGCGGGTCTTTGTCACAACGTGGCAGCGTTAGAGCGAGTTTCATGCCAAAAAGGGGCCGGGCTTTTCGCTGAACCGGGATGCCTTGTTGAAAAATGCGGTTGGAGGGGTGAGTGATGCGTCGAATTCTGCCGATTTTCGTTGTCACCCTTGCGATGGCCGCATGCCAAGGTCTATCGCCCACGCCGCAGGGAAGCGGGATCACTGCCGCTGAAGCCTCTGATGCGGCCACGACAACCGCAGCGAAATCTGAAAACAAGACCCTGATGCGGGGCGGCGCGGCGTCAACAACGCCCAAACCTCCGGCGGTCGAACAAATGGCGTCCGAGCCGGTTGAACCTTTCCGGACGGTGAGCGTGACATCTGAGGCACTTGCCGCAAGCCTGATTATTCCTTTACCCGCGAGCCGCGATTCAAATGCATCGGCGCTCGAGTCTGAGCGGGACCGGATTGATCGACTAATTGCCGAGGGTGGCCTCACACGCGAAGCGGGGGCCAAGCGGCTTTATCGCCTGGCCGCCAAGAATGGTCTGATAAAGGTCAAGCCCGATGAGGTGCTTTGGCAGACGATCATTCAGGCCTACCGCAATCTCGATGATCGCTATATCACACTTGAAGATGCGGCAGGCGATATTGCAGAAGCCTTCCAACGTCGCCGTGAGGCGAAGTAAGGGATGAGCGGTAAAGGCGCGACAACGCGGTTTGCTCAAGGATTTGGTTTCGACAGGAGTGGATGATGACGGTCACGATTGATGGCGCAAAACTGACAATCGAAGGTGTGGTACGCGTCGCGCGCCCGTCCGCTAATGGTCGCTACGAGAAGGCGGCTTTGTCGCCGAAAGCGCGCGAGCGCATCGCGGCCACGCGTGCCTTCATCGACAAAGAATGGATGAATGACAATGCGCCGCTGATGTATTCCTTCAACACCGGTGTCGGTCTTTTCAAAGATCAGCGCGTGTTGATGTCGGATATGGCGGCCTATCAGACGAAATCGATTTACGCGCATGCGACCGGCATCGGCGAACCTTTGGACGAAGATATCGTCCGCGCCACAATGTTACTTCGCGCGAATGCATTTGCATCGAATTATTCCGGCCCGCGTGTCGAGGTGGTTGATCGGCTTCTCGATTTTTTGAACAAGGGCTTGATCCCCGTCATTCCGGCTAAGGGCTCTGTCGGTGCCTCGGGTGATCTCGCGCCGCTCGCGCATATGTCGGGTGCACTGTGCGGATTTCCCGAAGCGGAAATCATTTACAAGGGCAAGCGCATGCCCGCGCGCGATGCGATCAAGAAAGCAGGACTCGAGCTTGATTTCACATTGCATGCGAAAGATGCGTCCGCTTTGATCAACGGCTCGACGGTCTCGCTCGCCATTGCCGCGCTCGCCATTTATGATGCAAAGCGCATTCGCAAAGCGGCCGACATCGGCATGTGCCTCTCGCTTGAAGCCATGCGCGGCGAACTCGCAGCCTTTGATCCGCGCGTCCACAAAGCGCGCCCGCATGAAGGCCAGCGCAAGATCGCATCGAACATCCGCAAGATCACGGAAGGATCGAAGCGTTGCTCCGCTGATGCGCGTGAAACGCTTTATCCGGATGAAGCGCGCGCCGCAGGCAAAGCGCCGCCACCGCGTGTGCAGGACGTCTATTCGCTCCGTTGCACGCCGCAAGTGCACGGCCCCGCGCTTGAAGCTCTTGATTACGCATCAAAGATCATCTCGACGGAAATCAATTCCGCGACCGATAATCCGCTCATTTTCGAGAATGGCGACGGCACTTATGTTGTCATCTCCGGCGGCCATTTCCACGGCCAATATGTGGCGCAAGCGATGGATCTTGTCGCCATCGCGATTGCCGATTTGGGTTCAATTTCCGAGCGTCGTCTTGCGCGTTTGATCGACCCGACGATGAGCTATGGTCTGCCACGCAATCTCCTTGCAGGAAAAAAAGGTTTGAACACGGGCTTTGCGACTGTGCAGTGCTCGATGTCCGCACTGGTCATGGAAAACCGCACGCTCTCGATGCCGGGCTCTGTGGATTCCATTCCGGGCAAGAGCAATGCGGAAGATCATGTGTCGAATTCCACATGGTGCGCACGCAAGGCCCGCACGATTGTTGCCAATGTCGAATATATTGTTGCGATGGAAATTCTGATGGCGGGCCAAGCACTCTCGCTCATCGAGCCGATTGCGAAAGATCATCCGATCGGCAAGGGTTCAAAGGCTGCCCTTGCATCGCTTCGCAGTGTCGTCGACCCCGCGCTTGATGGTGATCGCTGGTACGCAACCGAGATGAACATCGCGCATCAGCATGTGCGCTCGGGCGCAGTGGTTGAGGCGGTTGAAGCGTCAGTCGGCAAACTCGACTGACGCTCCAAGAGTTTCATTTCTTAATGCGTGGCTTTCTTCGCATCTGGTCGTGACCAGATGAGGCTCACAACCACGCCCGCACCGATGATGCTCACAATCATCGCCAGCGAGAGAGCGGGTGGGATTTTCTCGATGCCCAAGAGATCGGCGGCGAAGATCTTGCCACCGATGACGATGAGCACGATCGCCAACGCATATTTTAGATAATGGAACCGTTCGATCATCGCGGAGAGCGCAAAATAGAGCGCGCGCAAGCCGAGAATGGCGAAGATGTTCGATGTGTAAACAATGAACGGATCTGTCGTGATCGCGAAAATTGCTGGCACAGAGTCAACGGCAAAGACCACATCGGCGATCTCAATCAAGACGAGCGCCATGAAGAGCGGTGTTACATGCATCAAGCGTTTGCCGGTAGACGGATCCTGCACACGCACAAAGAAGCGCTCTTCATGATGGGTCTCTGTCACGCGCAACCAGCGTTTCATAAAACGAAGTACGGGGTTCTTGCCAATATCGGTCGGCTTATCGCCCGCGAACAACATTTTGATGCCGGTTGCGATCAAGAACACCGCGAAGACATAGAGCACCCAGGCGAATTCTGAAATCACAGCGGCGCCGAGCGCGATCATGATGGCGCGCAAGATGATCACGCCAAGAATGCCCCAGAACAAAACGCGATGCTGATATTTGTCCGGCACGGCAAAGAAAGAAAAAATCATCGCGATGACAAAGATGTTATCAATCGCGAGCGCTTTTTCGACCGCAAAGCCGGTAAGGTAATTCATGCCCGATTCAGCGCCGAGCGTGAACCAGATGCCAGCGCCGTAAAGAAGGCCCAGACTAATATAGAAAACGGAAAGGATCAGACTGTGGCGCACCGAAATGACGCGGTTTTTTCGGTTGAGTACACCGAGATCAAGCGCCAACAGAAAAAGTACAAGACCCGTAAAGCTCAGCCACATCCATAGCGGCTTGCCGAGCCAAGGTTGCATGACAAAATCAATCAGGGACTGGGCATCGAATGCCATCATAAGCCTCCTCTGTGTTACGATCGAAGATCCGACATCACGAGCAAATACTCGCCAGAGGGGCCCGGCTCTTCACGCCGCCATAATTGACGACAGATTGTGAAAAAATAAAGGCAGAGGCCACGTTTATCGCTTTGGGTCAAAATGTCGCACGAAATCCAACAACACTTCGACTGCCGTATCGCAATCACTCTCCGTCATGGATTCAAGCGGTGAATGGCTGATACCGCCTCTGCATCTCACAAACATCATACCTGCAGGACAAAGCGCGGCCATGGCCATCGCATCGTGACCTGCGCCTGATGGGAGAAGACGCGGTGTAATTTGACGGCGACCAATCGCATCCGAAAGGCCTTCGATCATGTGAGAGGCCATCGGCGTCGCTTTTGCCGATGATAAAGGTTCAATGCGCAAAGAGAGATGACGCCGCGCGGCAATCGCTTTGCATTCCGTTTCAATCATCGTGACGATTTTTTCACGCAACCCATCATCAGGCGCACGCGTATCAAGCGAGAAACGTACTTCACCAGGAATCACATTCACGGCGCCCGGATAGGCTTGAAAACGGCCGACGGTCGCAACGACTGTTTCATGCGCGCGGCCGATGCGTTCAATCGCAAGCGCCATTTCGGACGCGGCTGTGAGTGCGTCGTGACGCATATTCATGGGAACGGTGCCGGCATGGCCCGGTTCACCTTTCACGGTCAGCGCCCAACGCGTTGCGCCATTGATGGCGGTGACCACGCCGACTGCAAGATTTTCGGCTTCGAGCACCGGGCCCTGTTCAATATGGATTTCCACATAGCCGATTACAGTTTTCGGATTGCGTTTCAGCGATTTCATTTTCGAAGGATCAAAACCATTTGCGGTTAATGCTTCGCGAATGGAGATACCCTGTTCATCACGCGCATCGAGTGCGGCCTCATCAAGAGTGCCCGCAAGCGCGCGCGACGACGTGAGATTAGCCGGAAACCTCACATTTTCTTCGTCACCAAAGCCGAGAACCTCAATCGCAAAATCAAGACGTTCGCCTTTTTGATTCAAAGCCTCGATCACACCGATGCCGGCGATCACACCCAGCGCACCATCATACGCACCGCCATCGACGACTGTGTCGATATGCGAACCGATGAGCAAGGCCGGAAGACCTGATGTCTTGCCTTCATAACGACCGACCACCGTGCCGAGCGCGTCGACATGAACGGAATCGCATCCCGCATTGCGCATTTCATCGACGATGAAATCAATCGATTTGATATGCGAAGGCGAGAGATAAAGCCGCGTGATTTTTCCGGGCTCATCTGTGTAAGCGCGGAGCGCTTCGAGGCGTTGATAGGCGCTTGCGCCGAGCGACGAGGAAGGTGTTGTCATGAGAACAATCTAAGCGATCAGTGGAAGGGGCTCAAGCCATCCTCAGTCAGGACAATTTCAATCAAGCTTCGGCCGCCAAAGCCGCAGCGTGAGGGCATTGAGAACAACACTCACACTTGAGAGTGCCATCGCTCCCCCCGCAACAATGGGCGATAAGAGGCCAAGAGCCGCGAGCGGAATACCCACAACATTATAGGCAAAGGCCCAGAAGAGGCCGAGGCGAATCGTTTGCGTCGCACGGCGCGCGAGATGAAGAGACGCGGGCGCGAGACGCGGATCGGGCCGCATCAAGGCGATGCCCGCGCTGTCAATCGCGATATCGGTGCCTGAACCCATCGCAATGCCGACATCGGCGCTGGCAAGAGCGGGCGCATCATTCACACCGTCACCCACCATAGCGACGATCGCGCCTTTTGTTTTTAACGCGGCGATAGCGTCGGCTTTTCCTTCAGGTCGAACTTCAGCGATGATGGATCTTATACCAAGTTCATTGCCAATGCGCTCTGCCGCGCCTTTTGTATCGCCCGTCAAAAGCGTGGTTGAAAGACCGTGTGCATGACTCCGTGTGATGGCGGCTTTTGACGTGACGCGTGCGGGATCGGCAAAGGCAATCAAGCCCAGACATTGTTTTGAAGAGAGATTTCCGAGAAGACTGACTCCATGACCTTGAGCCGTCAAAGCCACGATGCGATCAGAATATTTTTGTATCTCTATTCCCACACGCAGCAACGCCGCTTCATTGCCAAAAATCATTTCATCGCTGCCAAGACGCGCTGCAATCGCCCCGTCAAGGAGAGAAAAATTTTCCGCTTTTTTGATGGTGAGTGCGCGCGCTTCAGCCTCTTTGCGAATGGCCTCCGCAAGCGGATGTGTGCTTCCGGCTTCAAGCGCGGCGGCTAATGCTAAGAGTGCAGAGACGTCATCACCTTCAAGCGCGGTTAAAACCGGTTTGCCTTCGGTGAGGGTTCCGGTTTTGTCAAAGACAAGGTGCGTAACAGAGGCGGCACGCTCAAGTGCTGCTGCATCTTTTATGAGAATACCATGACGGGCGGCAATGCCGGTGGCGGCAAGAATGGCGGTGGGTGTTGCAAGGCCCAAAGCGCATGGGCACGCAATGACAAGAACGGATACGGAATTAATCAACGCGGTTTCAAGCGTCACACCCGCGATCAACCACATGATCGCCGTGAATAATGCAATCACCAAAACGACAGGCACAAAAATCGCACTGATGCGATCGACCAAAGCTTGAACGGGCGCTTTTGAACTTTGTGCAGAAGCGACAAGACGGATGATGCGCGCAAGCACGGTTTCCGCACCAAGCGCTGTGGTCTCAACTTCAAGAAGCCCATCAAGATTAACGGTGCCGCCGACCACTTTCGCGCCTTCGCTTTTTCGAACCGGCAGGCTCTCACCTGTGATCATGGATTCGTCTAAGCTCGCAGCACCTTTTGTAATCACGCCATCAACCGGAATCACTTCACCCGCGCGAACAAGAACATGATCGCCGACATGCAGGGTTTCGACATCCACCATTTCTTCGCGATCACCGATGAGACGCCGTGCGGTTGTTGGACGTAAAGCGCCGAGGGATTTTATCGCTGATGCGGTTTCAGATGTTGCGCGTTCTTCTAACCATTTGCCCATAAGGACAAAGGCGATGACCACGCTCGAGGATTCAAAATAAAGATGCGCGACATGTCCTTCATGAGCCGGGAAGAGCCAAAGATAAAGGCTCAACCCATAGGCCGCACTTGTACCAAGAGCGACGAGAAGATCCATTGTGGCGGAGCCGTTTTTGATCGCTTTCCACGACGATCGATAAAAGCGGAAGCCAAGTCCAAATTGCACAAAAGAGGCGAGGACAAATTGGATGAGCGGTGAGGGCATGAGATCTGTGCCAAGCACCATACTGATCATGCCGACAAAGAAGGGCGCTGAAATCAGAAAAGCGAGTGCGGCCGCCAGTTTGGCTTTCTGCGCGCGTTTTTCCGCACGGGCGGCCTCAGCCGAGCGATCCGCTTCTATGATGAGGCTTGCGCCATAGCCGATATCATCCACCGCTTCGATGAGGTGTTCGGGTTGGGTTATCCCCTCAATCCGCGCGCTTTTGGTCGCGAGATTGACGGAAGCCGCCGTAACACCTGGAACCGACAAAAGCGCCTTTTCGACACGCGTGACGCAAGCGGCGCAGGTCATGCCGTCAATGGCCAAGGAAATTGCGGGTGTTTCGGTCATTTCCCGTCTCAAAGACGCTCTTGTTACGAGCCTTATATAGGCATGAGGGGCGCGATGAGCCAGAGACGCGCGGCCTTTGCTCCCTTGCGCTTACCGCATGAGATGGCACGATTGAAGCCGCACCATTCTGTGCCCAAATTTTCAGCTTTCCGAGATCCGCTAAGCCGCCTATCAAATCCCTGTTTTTTTCTTGAAGGCCCTAAATGACGGCGTTGGCTTTGACGGACCCCTCTTTGCCCGAAGCGGTAACACGCCGGACGATCCGCGCCGAGGGGCGCGTGCGTGCGCGGTTTCACTCAACACCGGGTGTTACGAAACTCGCGGCACTCTACGAGACTGGCGGCTATCGGTTGAAATTTCCGCGTGGTGAGCGCTGTGAGGCTGTGCTTGTAAACACAGGCGGCGGCATGGTGGGCGGGGATGAGCTCGCTTTCTCGCTTGATGCCGATGAAGATGCTGAGCTTGTTGTCACCACGCAATCGGCAGAAAAACTTTATCGCGCTGAGAGCGAGCCTGCAAAGATTTCGATTTCTTTAAAACTTGATGCGAGAGCGCGCATTGAGTGGGTGCCGCAAGAAACAATTCTTTTTTCCGGCGCGCGACTCTCGCGGAAATTTATGGTCGATATGGCGCGTGATGCGTCGCTCTTGATTTTTGAATCGACCGTCTTTGGGCGCATCGCGATGGGGGAGGTGATCAGCGACGGATTGTTTCGCGATCATTGGCGCATTCATCGTGATGAAAAATTGATTTATGCCGATGATGTAAAGCTTGAAAACAATATGGCGGATTTGCTTAAACGCAAAGCGATTGGCAATGACGCACGTGTGGTTGCGACGTGTCTTTATATTGCGCCTGATGCGGAAATACGGATTGAAGAAGCGCGTGATGCTTTGCGTGATGCGTCTTGTGAATGCGCGGCAAGCGCATGGAACGGGATGATGGTTGTGCGTTTTATATCTTCTGATCCAGTAGCGCTTCGTCGGAGTGCCGTGGCTTTTCTAACCCGATTTCGTAAAACAGATCTGCCACGCGTGTGGCAATGCTGACTATTGATTAAAAGAGGAGGGCGCGATGATTTTATCGCCGCGTGAGAAAGATAAATTACTCGTATCTATGGCTGCGATGGTGGCGCGCAATCGCTTGGCGCGCGGTGTGAAACTCAATCATCCCGAAGCCGTAGCGCTAATCACAGATTTTGTGGTTGAAGGCGCGCGTGACGGCCGAAGCGTTGCTGATCTTATGGAAGCGGGCGCACATGTGATACGCGCCGATCAAGTAATGGCTGGTGTTGCGGATATGATCCATGACGTACAAGTGGAAGCGACGTTTCCTGATGGCACAAAGCTTGTCACCGTACATCAACCGATCCGAGGCGCTTCATCCGGCGACACGATCACGCCCGGTGAAGTGATCACCGAGCCCGGATACATCGTGATGAATGAAGGCCGCGAGACGGTGACGATTACAGTGGCTAATAAAGGCGATCGCCCGATCCAAGTCGGCAGTCATTATCATTTCTTTGAAACCAATCCGGCTTTGTCTTTCGAGCGCACGAAAGCGCGCGGGATGCGGCTTGATATTCCGGCTGGAACGGCGGTGCGGTTTGAGCCCGGGCAAACGCGTGATGTGACGCTTGTGGCGCTTGCCGGCAAACGCGAAGTCTATGGGTTCCGCCAAGACATTATGGGCGCGCTTTAAGCGTGTGAGGAGACAAAAGCTATGACAACGAAACTCTCCCGCGCGGCTTATGCGGATATGTTCGGTCCCACAACGGGCGATCGCGTCCGTTTAGCTGACACATCGCTTCTGATCGAAGTCGAAAAAGATTTCACCACTTACGGCGAAGAAGTGAAATTCGGTGGAGGTAAAGTCATTCGCGATGGTATGGGCCAGAGCCAAATTTCAAATAAAGAGGGCGCGGTCGATACCGTGATCACCAATGCCTTGATTGTTGATCATTGGGGTATTGTGAAAGCGGATGTCGGATTAAAAAATGGCCGCATCGCCGCGATTGGCAAAGCGGGCAATCCCGATATTCAACCGAATGTCACGATCATTATCGGCCCGGGTACGGATGTGATTGCGGGTGAGGGCAAGATTGTTACAGCTGGTGGCTTTGATACGCATATTCATTTCATTTCGCCGCAACAAATCGAACATGCTTTGATGTCGGGTGTGACGTCACTTCTTGGCGGTGGCACAGGCCCTTCTGCAGGCACAAATGCGACGACATGCACGCCGGGCCCTTGGCATATGGCGCGGATGATTGAGGCTGCCGATGCGTTTCCTGTGAATGTCGGTTTTTCCGGTAAGGGCAATGCGGCTTTGCCGGGCTCTCTCGTTGAAATGATTGAAGCCGGCGCTTGTGCTCTAAAGCTTCATGAGGATTGGGGCACAACACCCGCCGCGATTGATAATTGCCTGAGCGTTGCGGATGATCACGACATTCAAGTGATGATCCATACCGATACGCTCAATGAATCGGGTTTTGTTGAAGATACGATCAAAGCGTTTAAAAACCGCACTATTCACGCTTTTCATACGGAAGGTGCGGGTGGTGGACATGCACCCGACATCATCAAGGTTGCGGGCTTGAAAAATGTTCTGCCGTCCTCAACCAACCCGACGCGGCCCTTCACCGTCAATACGCTCGATGAGCATCTCGATATGTTGATGGTGTGCCACCATCTTGATTCATCCATTCCTGAAGATCTTGCTTTTGCTGAAAGTCGCATCCGCAAAGAGACAATTGCGGCGGAAGATATTCTTCATGACATCGGCGCGCTTTCGATGATGTCGTCGGATTCCCAAGCGATGGGTCGTTTGGGCGAAGTCATCACACGCACCTGGCAGACGGCCGATAAAATGAAACAACAACGTGGATCGCTCTCTGGCGACGGCCGCGCAGATAACAATCGTGTGAAGCGCTATATCGCGAAATATACGATCAACCCTGCGATAGCGCATGGCGTTTCAAAATATATTGGTTCGGTGGAAGTCGGTAAACTTGCCGATCTTGTTTTGTGGTCGCCGGCCTTCTTCGGCACAAAGCCTGACCTGATCATTAAGGGTGGCGCGATTATCGCCGCGCAAATGGGCGATCCCAATGCTTCGATCCCGACGCCGCAGCCCGTGCATTTCCGGGAAATGTTTGGTGCGTTCGGAAAAGCTTTGACCTCGACCTCTCTCGTCTTCACGTCAAAAGCAGCCATTGCCAATGGGCTTCGTCATGCGCTCGGCACGCAAAAAGAAATGGTTGCGGTTGAAAATGTGCGTGGCGGCATTTCAAAAGCCTCGATGATCCATAATGACGCCACGCCCCAGATCACGGTCGATCCTGAAACCTATCGCGTGACGGCGGATGGCGAAGTCTTGGTGTGCGCGCCGGCCAAAGAACTCGCTATGGCGCAGCGCTATTTTCTGTTCTAAGCTTCGGGCGTTGGTTTATGTCAGTGAAACGGGATTATCTTATGCAACGGGCCACTTCGATTGTGCGCAAAGCCGCCGTCAAAGCCGATAAAGTCATTGATCAGGTGAGCCTTGATCATGAAGGGCGGCATCGCCGACGCATTACGCTCACAGGCCAGAAGGGCACGGCGTTTTTGCTCGATCTTGAAAAGACCGCGACGCTGAATGATGGCGATGCGGTCAAGCTCGAGGATGGATCACTCATTCTCGTCAAAGCCGCACCGCAAACGCTCATCGAAATCAAAGCTGATAATCCGATGCGGCTTTTGAAAACGGCTTGGCATATCGGCAATCGGCATACACCGGCCGAGATTACGGCGGACGCGATCTATATCGAAGAAGATCATGTGCTCGCCGAAATGATCCGTGGCTTGGGCTGTGCGATGGCGACCGTGTCGCGCCCCTTCCAGCCTGAACGCGGCGCCTATCATGATCACGCGCATGGGGATCATGGTCATGATCATCATAGCCATGATCATCACGGTCATGATCATGGGCACGCGCATGATCATGGACACGACCATAGTCATGATCACGCGCATCATCATGCTCATGGCCCCGGGTGTGGATGTGGACATGATCATTCTCATGATCATCACGGTCATGGTCACACGCATGATCATGGACACAAACATAAATAGATCATGGAAGACGGCTCAACGCTTCCGCTTCTTGTGTGGTTAAGCCCCGCTTTTCCTGTCGGGTCTTTTGCCTATTCGCATGGTTTAGAATGGGCGCATGAAGCGGGTGATGTCGTTGATTTCGAAACCTGCCGCGATTGGATCGGTGATCTCGTCTTACACGGCTCCGGGCGTAATGATGCGATTCTTCTCGCGGCAGCCTGGCGCGCGGTCGGGGATGATGATTGGCACGCGTTAAGTTCAGTTGTTGATTTATCGCTCGCGCTGCAACCCTCATCCGAGCGTTATCTGGAATCAACCACGCAAGGCAAAGCGTTTCTTGCGACGGCGCGTGCGGCATGGTCGATTGATCGATTAGAAAAGATTGTTGCGCTTCATAGAGGCGATCTCACCTATCCGGTGGCGGTCGGTATTGTCTCTTCGAGTTATTCCATGCCGCTATCATATGTTCTTGAAGCCTTTCTCGCTGCCTTTGTTTCCAATCTCGTTTCAGCCTCTGTGCGTTTGGGTGCGATCGGGCAAACGGATGGTCAACGCGTGATCGCTTCGCTTTTGCCTCTCGTTAAAGAGACGGCTGAGAGGGCAAGCCGTTCCTCGCTCGATGATCTTGGTGCTTCGGTATTCCGGTCGGATCTCGCCTCTCTTCATCATGAAACTCAATATACAAGGTTGTTCCGCTCATGAGTTCTTCATCACATGGACCTTTGCGTGTCGGGATTGGTGGGCCGGTCGGTTCTGGAAAGACTGCGCTCACTGAAATGCTCTGCAAATATTTTCGTGACACTTACGATCTCTGCGCGATCACCAATGATATCTATACAAAAGAAGATGCGCGGCTTTTGACGGTTGCGGGCGCGCTTCCGGAAGAGCGAATCATGGGTGTTGAAACGGGCGGCTGTCCGCATACCGCTATTCGCGAAGATTGTTCGCTCAATCTCGCTGCGGTTGATACGATGCGCGAGAAATTTCCCAATCTCGATTTGATCCTGATTGAATCAGGCGGTGACAATCTCGCTGCTACGTTCTCACCGGAACTTGCCGATCTCACCATTCATGTGATTGATGTGGCGGGCGGTGAAAAAATTCCGCGCAAAGGCGGGCCGGGCATTACGCGCTCCGATCTTCTGGTCATCAATAAAATTGATTTGGCGCCCCATGTGGGCGCGAGTCTTCAGGTGATGGAAGAAGACACCAAGCGCATGCGCAAAGAGCGTCCTTATGTCTTCACCAATATGCGCGATGGGACAGGGCTTCAAACGGTCGCGGCCTTTATCGAAAAAGCGGGCGGACTCAAACTCTGATTAGTGAAAGTCCCGTGACTTTGGCAAAATCCGCGCTTGGCGCGGATGACGCGCACGGCCTTCCGGCACAGGACGTTTGACTTCATCGGCATGGGCGAGCGCGAGCGGAATCGACTCTTGCGACAAGAGTAAAAGATCGGCGGAACGATCTTCAATCTCTTCGACAACGAGATGCACAAGACCTTCTTCGCTCCTTTGCGCGCGCGCTTCAACGCTCACAAGCCGCGCGCCCATGACAATTTTACGAAAACGTTCAAGCAAAGAGGGCCAGATGACAAGATTGGCGATGCCTGTTTCATCTTCAATCGTCATGAACACAACGCCTTTCGCGCTACCGGGCTTTTGCCGGATGAGCACAACACCCGCCGCGCGCACGCGCCGCCCATCTGCAAGATCACGAATCGTAGAGCAGGGTAAAATGCCTTCGCTTTCATAAAGCCCGCGTAAAAACATCATCGGATGACCTTTGAGAGACAAACGTAGCGTTTGATAATCAGCCACGACATGTTCGCTCAAAGGCATTTCCGGTAAAGTGACAAGCGGTTCTTCGGCAAGCTCTTGCACGCGCGCGGCTTCGAACAAAGGTAGAGGATCAGAATCAGGCAAACGTCGCACGGTCCATGCCGCTTCACGCCGATCAAGATTGATCGACCGCATCGCGTCCGCTTCCGCGAGCAACACAAGCGCGCGTGCCGGTAAATCCGCACGGCGTTTCAACATTTCAGGAGAGGGATAAAAACCATTGCGGAAAGAGGAAATGCGATCCGCCCAATCTTCACGAAAGCCATCAATCTGGCGAAAGCCCAAACGCAAAGCGAGCGCGTGGTCTTTGCGCTCTTCAAGTGTTGCGTCCCAGCGGCTCGCATTGATATCGGGTGCGCGCGCTTCAACGCCGTGATCGGTCGCATCGCGCACAATTTGTGCAGGCGCATAAAAACCCATGGGTTGGCTGTTGAGCAGGCCCGCGGCAAAGGCTGCGGGGTGATGGCATTTCAACCATGCAGAGGCATAAACAAGCAGCGCGAAAGAGGCGGCATGGCTTTCGGGAAAACCATATTCGCCAAAGCCTTCGATTTGTTTGAAACACCGCGCGGCAAAGTCCGCTTCATAACCGCGTGTGACCATGCCTTGAATCATTTTTTCCTGAAAAAGATGAATCGTACCCACACGACGGAATGTCGCCATGGCGCGACGAAGCTTGTTGGCTTCTTCGGGCGTAAATTTCGCCGCTTCAATCGCAATGCGCATCGCTTGTTCTTGAAAGAGAGGCACGCCCAATGTTTTACCAAGCACGCGCTCCAGCTCATCAGGCGGGCCATGCTTCGGTGAGGGCGAAGGATAGCGCACTTGTTCCTTGCCTTGCCGACGTCGTAAATAGGGATGAACCATATCGCCTTGAATGGGGCCGGGCCGCACGATCGCCACTTCGATCACGAGATCATAAAAACAAGCGGGTTTGATGCGCGGCAACATATTCATTTGTGCGCGGCTCTCGACCTGAAACACGCCCACGGAATCAGCTTTCTGCAACATCGCATAGACATGAGGGTCTTCGCGCGGAATGGTCGCAAGTTCGAGTTGCGGTCCTCCATGCATCGCGATGAGATCGAGTGTTTTGCGAATACAGGTCAACATGCCAAGCGCCAGCACATCGACCTTCATCAAGCCGAGCGCGGCAATATCGTCTTTGTCCCATTCAATGAAAGTGCGCTCATCCATCGCCGCATTGCCGATAGGCACCGTCTCATCAAGTCGTCCGCGCGTGAGCACAAAGCCGCCAACATGTTGCGAGAGATGGCGTGGGAATCCTTGTATCTCCATCGCGATATCAACCGCCAAACGGATCATTGGATTCTTCGCATCAAGTCCAGCTTCTGCAATCTGTTGGTCGGTTAGTCCTTTACCCCATGACCCCCATACCGTGTTGGCAAGGGCTGCAGTTACGTCTTCCGTGAGCCCCAAAGCTTTGCCGACATCGCGGATCGCGCTGCGGGGGCGATAGGAAATGACGGTTGCCGCAAGGCCGGCACGCTCGCGGCCATAGCGTTTGTAAATCCATTGAATGACTTCTTCGCGCCGCTCATGTTCGAAATCAACATCAATATCGGGTGGTTCGCGTCGTTCGGCAGAAATGAATCGTTCAAATAATAAATCAATTTCAGTCGGATCGACCGCTGTTACGCCCAAACAATAGCAGACGACCGAATTTGCGGCTGAACCACGTCCCTGACAGAGAATATTTTGCGAGCGCGCGAAACTCACAATGTCATTCACGGTTAAAAAGTAAGGCGCGTAATCAAGCTCCTCAATGAGTGCGAGTTCTTTGGCGAGTGCCGCTTTGATTTTATCCGGCACGCCTTTCGGATAATGGCGCTTAGCGCCTTCATAGGCGAGATCTGTGAGATGTTGTTGCGGCGTTTTGCCTTCGGGTACCGGCTCATCCGGATATTCATAACGCAACTCATCAAGCGAGAAGGAAAGGCGCGCGAAGAAACGCGTCGTCTCTTCGAGGGCTTCCGGATGATCACGAAAAAGATGCGCCATATCAGCGGCACTTTTTAAGTGCCGCTCCGCATGCGCTTCAAGTTTTTTGCCGATGGTTTCGATGGTTTGATGTTCACGGATGCAGGTGAACACATCCTGCACGCGGCGGCGATCAGGGTGATGATAAAGCGCATCATTCAAAGCGATGAGCGGAATACGAAATTTTTTTGTAAGCTCTGCAAGATGCTGCAATCGCTTTTTATCACGCCCGTGATAAAGCGGGATCGCGCCAAGCCAGAGATGGTCCGGCGTATGAGCGCTTAATTTTTCGAGTGTCTTTGTTGTTTCATCGCCAATTTTTTCAGGCGGTATGAGGATGAGAAGAAGCCCTTCACTCTCCGTCAAAAGATCATCGAGCGTGAGAAGGCATTCACCTTTTTCCGCGCGCCGTTTACCGAGAGAGAGAAGACGCGACAAACGTCCATAGGCGGCGCGGTCTTGCGGATAGGCGAGAAGATCCGGCGTGCCATCGGCAAAGACAAGACGGCAACCAATGGCGAGTTTCAAACTGCTGTCTGCGGCGTCTGTTTCTTTTAGCGCCACATGCGCACGCACAACACCTGATAGCGTGTTACGATCCGCAATGCCGATCCCCGCAAGATTTAATCGTGCGGCCTCAGCAACATAATCTTCCGGATGCGACGCCCCGCGCAGAAATGAAAAATTCGTCGTGACCGCGAGTTCGGCATAGACGGGTGTCATCCAAACAACCCATGCACGAACCAGCGCGGGTCATTTGTTTCGCGGTCATAGAGTCCGCCGCGGAAGAGCCAGAAGCGTGCGCCTTCTTCATTCTCAACGCGATAATAATCGCGTGTCGGTGGCAATGCCTGTCCTGTCATACGCCACCATTCAGGTGCGAGACGTTCGGGCCCTTCGGCTTTCACAACCACATGAAACACGCGACGCCAGCGAAAGCGGATCGGTGGACCATCCGGCACTTCGGCAATCACATCGACAGGTTCAGGCGGATTGATGAGACGTATGGGCCGCAAGGGCGGAAGATCGGCATCGCTCCATAAATCCCATTCGGTCGCGAGAGCGGCATTGCCGTCTTGCGCGGGAAGATAACGCATCGCGCGTTCAGGCATATGCGTATCTTCTGCATGAAGACGCATCACGCGAGAGGGATGCAAACGCACACCGAGTTTTTCAATCAAAGCGGCGAGGTCTTCGGCGAGATCCATACGTCCGTCAAAATCCGGTTCATATGCATCAAGCGCTTCAGCCATCGGGACAGAGAGACGAATGACATCAAAACCAAAACCGGGATCAAGCGGATCAGCCAGTGCGTTAAGCCGATCACGAAAGAGCCGCATGATTGTTTTTGGATCGCGCAAAGGCCTTGCGGTTTCAATGCCAAGCCGACGCATCGCGCCATCTGCACGAAAGAAAGCGAGTTCAAAACGACGTCCGCCTTGTCCTTGTTTTTCAAGCAAGCGTGCGAGATCTGCAGAGAGTGTGAGAATGGTGCGGTGAATATCATCTTCATGGCCGATGGGTTCAGCAAAGCGCCGCTCGGTGATGAAAGCGGGAATGAACCGACGCGGCGTGATCGGTGTTTCAACAACGCCGCGCACAGCATCAAGACGCGCGAGTAAATCGCGGCCAAAACGTGCGGCCAAAGGCGCGCGCGGTCGTGATGCGAGATCATCAATTGTTTTTAGTCCTAACCGCGCAAGCGCAATCACTTCGCTTGAAGGCAGACCCAAAGCCGCAATCGGCAAAGACGCGGCGGCTTGTGGTTCCGTGCCTCTCGGGATGATGATCGCTTCGCCTTTAAAACGCGCGAAAGCCGCCGCGCATTCAAGCGTTCCGGCAATCGCAGCAGTGGCTTCAAAACCTTGCGCGCGCAATCTTGTGAGACAATCATGCAGCAAAGCGTCTTCACCGCCCAATAAATGCGCGGCACCCGTGATGTCGAGCGCCACGCCTTCGGGCGTTTCATCCTCTGATGCAATCAACCCGACGCAAGGTGTGTAACGCTCCATCCATGAGGCGATTTGTTCGATGAGGAGACGATCAGCAGTGTGATCTCGCTCCGCCACTTCAAGGGCGGGACAAAGCGCGCGTGCCGTGGCGAGCGCCATTCCTTTTGAAAGACCAGCCGCTAACGCGTGACGATCCAGCGCGACAATCACAAGCGCGCCTTTGATTTTTTCAACGATGATCAGCGGTGTGTCAGGCTGATTTTTCGTGACTATGAAATGAGTCCGACGATGCAATCGATCGGTCGATAGATGCGGAAAAATGATCGATAGAATCCGCCGGTCGGAACAAACGCTCACCATGACTCCACTCCACTGTCCAAATACCGCTCGCGCTCTTTGCGCCTTTTTGTCGATTGAGAAGCAGCGTGAGGGTAAAACGCGGACGCCCCACAGTTTCGCGCCCCTCACTCGGGGCTGCAGCCACACGCCAGCGCGTGCGCAAACTACCGGGTAAATTCTGTCCGCCATGACGTAAGATAATGAGCGGCACGCGGCTTTCTTCTGCTGCAAGGGCAAGGCGTCGCAACGCCACAAGATCGAGCTGTTTCGGATGGCCCCAGGGCTCGAACAAAACGGCACCAAGGGCGGCGCAACGCAGCGCATCTTCAGCCGCTTTCAATCCCTCTTCTGCTCCACGCGGGGCGACGAGCAGAAGACGGGCGGGATCAATCCCGAAATTTTTGAGCCCTGGCCCATAGACGCGTCCGCCCTCATGGCGAGTCATCTCTTCGCCGATCCAGACCCAATCCCGTTCTTGCGCGAACCGTCCAATGAGGCCGAGCGCAAAACCCGTGGCGGCGGCGAGATCATTCGGGCTTTGCGGACTGACTTCATGCAAGGCATCGCGCGCGAGTCCTCCGCCCAGCGCCTGATCGAGGCTCGCATGACCGGTCGCGGTTGTTTTCGCCGCCGGATCCATGGCGCGCAGGTTGCCATCCCGGCCGATTTTCGAGATCGACTGGCGCAGGGACTGCAAATCTGACGACGCAACAGGCATCGGGGCGGCTTTCTTCTTAATGTTCACTATTTGTTCTCATTAATTCCGCGAAACAAGGAACGAGTCAAGGCGAAGCCCTTGAGGGGGAAAAGCAAAAGGCCACCACATTTTGTGGCGGCCTTGCCGAGAGCGCGAGTTTTTTCGAATCGAGGGAGGTTTAGCGCGGCGCCATGATCATGGTCATCTGGCGGCCTTCGAGCATCGGCTCGGCCTCGACTTTCGAGACTTCGGCCATTTCCGTCCGCACGCGCTCAAGCAATTTCATGCCAAGCGCCTGATGGGCCATTTCGCGGCCCCGGAAGCGCAAAGTGATCTTGACCTTGTCGCCTTCCTCGAAAAAGCGGCGAACCGCCTTCATCTTCGTCTCATAATCGTGATTGTCGATGCCCGGACGCAATTTGATTTCTTTGATTTCGACGACTTTCTGCTTCTTGCGCGCTTCTGCGGCCTTTTTTTGCTCAAGGAAGCGGAATTTGCCGTAATCGAGGATTTTACACACAGGCGGTGTAGCGTTCGGGACGATCTCGACGAGGTCGAGTCCCGCTTCCTCTGCAATTTCCAAAGCGTCGAAAAAAGCAACGATTCCGCGATTATTGCCGGTATCGTCGATCAGCTGCACTTCGCGCACGCCGCGAATGTCGCGATTGGCGCGGGGCCCGTCCTTAACCGGAACGGGAGCGGTTCTCATCGGTCTGCGAATGGCTTTAGTCTCCTCTTTTGATTTTCAGGGTCCCGATACGGGTGAACCCGCTGATCCTGACAAATCAGTTTTAATGAAGGATTGCTTCATAAGCGGAAATGCGCGGAAAGCACGGGGAAGTCAACTCGGGTGCGGGTTCATACGCGCTTTTTTGCATGCGCGTGCTTTTGGGGCACGCGCTTCGGGGGTGCCTCTTTAGTGGAGACTCACCGTTTCAAGGTCATTTTCCCAGGCATTGGCCATGGCCGTATCACGTGAATCCGTGATCATGATCGGCATGCCATTGGCGGCCAAAAGCACAAAGAGGTTGAGACCCGGTGCCACTTCTGGCGCGCCCGGAAAAATCCGGCCAAGATCATCCGATTTGATGGGCTTCAGATAAGCGAGTTTGCCTTCGCCCCATTGAGCGAGCGATTGGATGGAGAGGGTTTCGTCGCCGCTCTCGCTTGTTAAAATTTTTGTATTCTCGGTCATGTCACCCTCCTTGAGCGGTGTCGTCTTTATCGTCACTTATGATCTCAATCGCGTTCTACAATATCGATGCGCCGGATAATTTTTTCCGGCTCCGGTCGCGCGAGATCAATGACAAGAAGACCATTGGTCATCGCCGCGCCCATCACTTCCATGCCATCGACGAGCAAGAAGCTTTTCTGGAATTGCCGCGCCGCGATGCCGCGATGGAGATAAACGCGGCTTTTGTCGTCTGTCTGTCGGCCGCGGATCACGAGCTGGTTTTCTTCCAAAGTCACATCGAGTTGGTCGCGGGTGAACCCGGCCACCGCCAAAGTGATGCGCAAGAGTTCCGGCTGTGTGTCCGAGCGCGGCACGCGTTCAATATTATAGGGCGGATAACCGTCGGTCGCGGTTTTCGCGATGCGTTCCAGTGCCCGTTCGAATTCATCGAAGCCGATGAGGAAAGGCGAGGTCAAAGTGGTCATTCGTGTCATTGTGCGAAGCCCATGAGTGAGGCACTTCGGATCAGGAGCCTCGGGATTGAGCACTCCGGGGCCTTTCGGCCTTGAGAGAAATATGGTCATGCTCGATCCATCCTGCAAGTGATCAAGGAGAGTAGGGCGGTGACGGCGAAGATCGATATTCTGGCGATTGGCGAACCGATGGTTGAATTCAACGAGGACCGGTCGGGCCCCGCGCCGCTTTATCGCCCAGGTCATGGTGGGGACACGTCGAACGCCATCATCGCCGCCGCCCGCCAAGGCGCCCGCACCGCCTATTTCACCCATTTGGGGGATGATGCTTTCGGACGGCAATTTCTCGATTTATGGGATCAAGAACAAGTTGACCGCACGCATGTGAAGCTCGCCGAGGGGCAACGTACAGGCATTTATTTTGTGACCCATGGGCCGCAAGGCCATGAATTCAGCTATTATCGCGCGGGATCGGCGGCGAGCCTTGTCACATCGCAGGATTTACCGAAAGGGCTTGTTGAGTCTACTGAGATCCTTCACGTCTCGGGCATCAGTCAGGCTATTTCGGCCACGGCCTGTGACATGGTATTTGAAGCGATGGCACGCGCAAAAGCCGCTGGCCGTGTGATTAGTTACGACACGAATTTACGTTTGCGTCTCTGGCCGATCGAACGCGCCCGCGCGATCATTCACGCCGCCGCGGCAAAAAGCACAATTCTCCTTCCTGGACTTGACGATGCGCGCCAATTGACAGGGCTCGAAAGCGCCGATGCGATTTGTGATTTTTATCTCGCGCTCGGCCCTTCACTTGTGGCACTCACAATGGGGAAAGACGGAACGCTTGTCGCCACACGTGAAGCACGACGCCATATTCCGGCGCGTGTTGTGAAAGCTGTCGATGCGACTGGCGCTGGGGATACGTTTGATGGTGCCTTTTTGGCTGAATGGCTGAAAACCCGGGATGCCTTTGCCGCCGCGCATTTTGCCAATGCGGCTGCCGCATTATCGACGCAAGGTTATGGTGCTGTCGCACCTATCCCGCGTCGCGCAGCGGTTGAGGCCTTTATGGCAAACTGACTGAGTTGTGTCTGCGTAAACGCGTTTATAGCTTCTTTGCCGCTCTCTTCTGTCTTGATGGAGATACGCATGACAAACAGTCTTGGTCCCAAGATTCGTTCATTCGAAATTACGCCGCGTGAGATCTATCTCTCACGCCGTCATTTCATGGGAGGCGCTTTGGCAACCGGTGCCGCCTTGGCTGCGTCAACAGCTTTGAGTGCGGCATCACCCACATCTCTTTCATTTTCGCAAAATGCTTTTCCAAAGCCATCAGACGCAGTGACGGATCGCACGCTCGCGACGACCTATAATAATTTCTATGAATTAGGCACGTCTAAATCTGACCCCGCGCGCAATGCCGGAAAATTTACAACAAAGCCGTGGACCATCGAGATTGGTGGCGAAGTCGCAAAGCCAAAGACAATAGGAATCGAAGAGCTTTTGAAATTCGATCTTGAAGAACGCATCTATCGTCTGCGCTGCGTGGAAGCTTGGTCTATGGTCATTCCGTGGATTGGCTTTCCCTTGTCAAAACTTCTTGCCCAAGTTGAGCCGACCGCCAATGCGCGCTATGTGAAATTCACAACTGCATCAAAGCCTGATGAAATGCCGGGCCTTTCCTACCGCGTGCTTGATTGGCCTTATACGGAAGGCTTGCGTCTTGATGAAGCGATGCATCCCTTAACATTGCTGACACTCGGCATGTATGGTGAAGTCTTGCCTAATCAAAATGGCGCGCCGGCCCGCATTGTTGTGCCGTGGAAATATGGTTTCAAAAGTGCCAAATCGATTGTGAGGATTGATCTTGTTGCCGATGAACCAAAAACCGCATGGAACAGCGCCGCACCAAATGAATATGGATTTTATTCCAATGTGAATCCGGCGGTTGATCATCCGCGATGGAGTCAAAAGCGCGAAAGACGTCTGCCTGGATTTTTTGCCAATCACGATACCGAACCGTTCAATGGATATGGTGAGCAAGTCGCGTCGCTTTATTCGGGCATGGATCTTACGAAATTTTATTAAGCTCATGAATGTGACCGCGCCTCACTCATTTTTTATGCCGTCGCGGTCATTTATTGGCGTAACGAAGCCGCTTCTTTTCTGTTTTTTACTCCTTCCCTCGCTCTTGATTAGTTATGCAATTCTCTTTGATCCGCTCATGCTGGGCGCTAATCCTGCAGAAGCGATTTTGCATCATACAGGTGATTGGAGCATTTATTCTCTCTTGCTCACACTCGCTATAACCCCTTTGCGACGACTGACAAAATGGAATGATGCAATCAAATTACGTCGCATGCTGGGCTTATTAGCGTTTTATTATGTGTGTCTTCATTTTTTTGCTTATCTTGGCTTTGATCGCCTCTTTGATCTTTCTGATATGGCGCGTGAAATTGCAAAACGTCCTTTTATTCTTGTTGGCTTTCTCGCTTTCCTTTTGATGATTCCTCTTGCGGTCACATCGACACGCGCTTGGGTGCTGCGCATGGGGGGAAAGGCGTGGGCACGCCTTCATAAGCTTATTTATCCCATCGCCATTTTGGGGATCATTCACTATTGGTGGCTTGTGAAGCGGGATATCTTCTGGCCGCTTCTTTTAGGCCTTGTGCTTGCTGCGCTTCTTGTCTATCGGCTCTCTTTATTCCTACGCTCTGCATCGCGTCAGCGTGGTGCAAGAGTCTCTTCATAACAAGGTCGTCATCGTCATGGTTCACGCACGTCTTCATGGTCTTCGCAGTTTCATCACTGGCGGCTCGCGCGGTATTGGTCGTGCGGTGGCTGAACGTTTTGCGGCTGAGGGCGCCGTCATCATCATCAATCATTTTCGCGATGATGAAGAAGCCGCGCTCACACTTGAAAGCCTAAAGGCGATCAGTGCGAAGAATGGTTTTGATGCCAACGCCCATCGCATCATTGCTGCCGATGTGTCTGATCGTGCGTCGATCCATCACGCGATTGACATGGCCGTAAAAGAAGCAGGTCGCTTGGATTGTTTGATCAATAATGCGGGCATTCAAGCCGAGACTCCAGGCAACGGATTTGACGCGGCAACCTTTGAGAAAATTGTTGCGGTCAATCTGATGGGTGCTGCCTATGCCTCGGAAAAAGCGATTGCGCATTTTCTCTCCCGCGAGGGTGGCGGATCGATCATCAACACAACAAGTGTCCATGAGTTGATTCCCAAGCCCAGTTTCTTAGCCTATTCGATCAGCAAGGGCGGCCTCTCCAATCTCACGCGCACTTTGGCGCTTGAATATGCGGATCGTGGCATCCGGGTGAATGCGGTTGGTCCAGGGGCCGTCTCGACAAGTTTGAATGATGCGTGGCGGCATGATCCCAAAGCGGTCAGCGTCGTTGAAAATCATATTCCGATGCGACGCGTGGCTACGCCCGAGGATGTTGCGGGTGTTTACGCCTTTTTGGCCTCGGCCGATGCCAATTATATCACGGGTCAGACGGTTTTTGCCTGCGGCGGGATCACGCTCTTTGGAGATTTCCAAACAAATTGGTCAAGCTGAGCCTTCGTAGTGATCCGAATGGGTAGGTTCGCGCGTCTATGAAAGTGTCATCATCCCGTCAAAGAAATCAGAAATTTGGCGTTAGGAAAGAGCCATTCGTCAGGGAGTATCCGCGTGACTCAAAACGCCGTTAAGCGCGTCCGGACTTTGTTTTTGTCGGATATTCATTTGGGAACCAAAGCCTGCCAAGCCGATCTGCTTCTTGATTTTCTAAAACATATCGAGGCGGAAACAATTTATCTTGTCGGCGATATCATCGACGGGTGGCGTCTAAAAGCTGGATGGTACTGGCCGCAGGCGCATAATGATGTGATACAAAAATTGTTACGTCGCGTCCGTAAAGGATGCCGCATCGTTTATATTCCCGGCAATCATGATGAGTTTTTGCGTGATTATGTCGGTCAAAATTTCGGCGGCGTCGAAATTCATGAAGAGATTGTGCATGAAACGGCCGATGGTAAGCGGCTTTTGATTTTGCACGGGGATAAATTCGATGTCGTTGTGAATAATGTGAAATGGCTCGCCCATCTTGGTGACTGGGCGTATGACATCGCCATTGGATTGAACATCACCATTGGTTGGGTACGTCGTCGTCTGGGTTTGCCTTATTGGTCCTTCTCCGGATGGAGCAAACAGAAGGTCAAACGCGCGGTGAATTTCATCGGCGCTTTTGAAAAAGCGGTCGTGAATGACGCCCGCAAATTCGATGTGCATGGCGTTGTATGTGGTCATATTCACGCGCCGGTGATCCGTGAGATGGATGAGTATCTATATCTGAATACAGGTGATTGGGTTGATTCCTGTTCGGCGCTTGTCGAAGGATTTGATGGCGCGATTGAATTGATGCGCTGGACATCTTTGCGCGCGGTTGAAACAATGCTAGACGATGAGCTAGAAGAGTTGCGATCGGCGGCCTGATGCGCGTTCTCGTTGTTACCGATGCTTGGCATCCGCAAGTCAATGGTGTTGTCAGATCACTCGAACAGCTCGAAGCGGAAGCTCGCCGTCTGGGTGAAGAGATTGTCTTCATAACGCCCGAACAATTCCGCACCGTGCCGATGCCCGGCTATGCTGAAATTCGTCTCTCTCTCGCGCGTCCGAAAATTCTGAATGATTTGATCGATGCGGCAAAGCCTGATGCCGTTCATCTTGCGACAGAAGGGCCACTCGGTCTTCTCGCGCGTCGCGCTTGCCGTCAGCGCAATCTGTCTTTTACCACCTGCTATCACACACGCTATCCGCAATATCTGCGCGCGCGTTTGCCCGTGCCTGAACCTTTGACTTATGCGCTTCTCAGAAAATTTCATAACAGCGGCGATGGCACGATGGTGGCCACCGAAGCATTGGGCAGCGAATTGCGCGAAAAGGGATTTAACCGTTTGATGCTCTGGTCACGCGGTGTGGACACGAATTTGTTTCGACCACGCGATGAGTCTGTTCTCGATTTGCCGGGCCCTATCTATCTCTGTGTCGCGCGGCTGGCGGTCGAAAAAAATTTGGAAGCCTTTCTCAAGCTCGATCTTGAGGGTTCGAAAGTGATTGTCGGTGACGGTCCCGACCGCGCGTCTTTACAAGCCGCCTATCCGGATGCGCATTTTCTTGGCGCACAATTTGGTGAGGACCTCGCACGGGTTTATGCATCAGCAGATGTTTTTGTTTTCCCGAGCCGCACGGAAACTTTTGGTCTTGTGTTGCTAGAAGCGTTGGCATCGGGGCTTCCGATTGCTGCCTTTCCGGGTGAAGGGCTCATTCGCGATGTGGCGGATGCTGGATCAGCGGTTCTTCACGAGGATCTCGCGGTGGCCGCGCGTGAGGCGCTTCATTTGTCACGCCCCGATGCGCGGGCTTTCGCTTCGCAATTCTCTTTCGAGCAATCAACACGGCAATTTTTTGAGAATGTGCAGCGGGCGATGGGCTGACGTTTTTTAGAGTCTAACAAAAAAGGGCGCACCGAAGTGCGCCCTTTCTGATTTAGTGCAGATAGACTTCTTCAGAAGTCCATGCCGCCACCCATGCCACCGCCTGGGCCGCCCATCGGCATGGCAGGCTTATCCTTCGGCAATTCGGCAATCATGGCTTCCGTCGTGATCAAGAGACCCGCAACTGACGACGCATCCTGCAACGCGGTACGCACGACCTTTGCAGGGTCCACGATACCGGCTTCGAGCATGTCGACATATTGCTCAGACTGGGCGTTGAAGCCGAATGTCTGCGACTTGTTTTCGAGGATCTTGTTGACGACGATCGAGCCTTCAACGCCAGCGTTCTCGACGATCTGACGGATCGGGGCTTCGAGCGCCTTCAAAACAATGTTGATGCCCGCTTGCACGTCATCATTCTTGCTCTTCAACGCCTGCACCGCAGCCTTCGCACGAAGAAGCGCTGTGCCGCCGCCCGGGACGATGCCTTCTTCAACGGCAGCGCGGGTTGCGTTCAACGCGTCATCAACGCGGTCCTTCTTTTCTTTCACTTCGACTTCTGTCGCACCGCCGACGCGGATCACCGCGACGCCGCCTGCGAGCTTCGCAAGACGCTCTTGGAGCTTCTCACGATCATAGTCGGAGGTTGTTTCTTCAACCTGCGCCTTGATCTGCGCAACACGACCTTCGATGTCCTTCTTCTTGCCGGCACCGTCGATGATCGTGGTGTTTTCCTTGTCGATGCGGACGCGCTTTGCACGGCCGAGCATGTTGAGCGTGACTGACTCAAGCTTGATGCCCAGATCTTCCGCAATCATTTCACCCGAGGTGAGGATCGCGATGTCTTCGAGCATCGCCTTACGACGATCACCAAAGCCCGGAGCCTTCACTGCAGCAACCTTGAGGCCGCCACGGAGCTTGTTCACGACGAGAGTTGCGAGCGCTTCGCCTTCAACATCCTCCGCGATGATGAGGAGCGGCTTGCCGGTCTGCACAACGGCTTCGAGAACCGGGAGCATGGCCTGGAGCGAAGAAAGCTTCTTCTCGTGAATGAGGATGTAGGGATCGTCGAGTTCGACGGTCATCTTGTCCGCATTGGTGATGAAGTAAGGCGAGAGATAGCCGCGGTCGAACTGCATACCTTCAACGATATCCACTTCGGTTTCTGCGGTCTTGGCTTCTTCAACCGTGATCACGCCTTCATTGCCGACCTTTTGCATCGCATTGGCAATCATCTTGCCGATGAGCGCATCGCCATTGGCCGAGATTGTGCCGACCTGAGCGACTTCGCTCGAGGACTTCACTTTCTTCGCGCGAGCCTGAATGTCCTTGATGGCGACTTCCGTTGCCATGTCGACGCCACGCTTCAAATCCATCGGGTTCATGCCGGCGGTGACATATTTCACGCCTTCACGAACGATGGCTTGTGCGAGAACGGTAGCGGTTGTGGTGCCGTCGCCAGCGATGTCGTTCGTCTTGGAAGCGACTTCGCGCAGCATCTGTGCGCCCATATTTTCGAACTTGTCATCAAGCTCGATGTCTTTCGCAACCGTCACACCGTCTTTCGTGATGCGCGGAGCGCCAAACGACTTGTCGATCACAACGTTACGACCCTTCGGGCCGAGCGTGACCTTTACCGCATTGGCGAGAATATCAACGCCACGCAACATTCTGTCGCGCGCGTCGGAGGAGAAAAATACTTGTTTAGCAGCCATGATATAGCTTCCTTAAATGAGTGTGATCAAAGAACGAGAGCAGTTCGGCTTACTTGCCGATCACGCCCATAATGTCAGACTCCTTCATGATGAGGAGTTCGTGACCGTCGATCTTGACTTCGGTGCCCGACCATTTGCCGAACAGAACCTTGTCACCCTTCTTCACATCGAGGGGGACGAGCTTGCCGGTTTCGTCGCGCGCGCCATTGCCGACGGCGACGACTTCGCCTTCCTGCGGCTTTTCCTTGGCGGTATCGGGGATGATGATGCCGCCCTTGGTCTTTTCCTCTGAATCGAGGCGGCGGACGACCACGCGGTCATGTAGCGGACGGAATTTCATGTAGTGTTTCCTTCAGATTTTGGTCCGTTGACACTGTTTTTGGGGCGAACCCCTTTTTTGATGCCTGTTAGCACTCAGTTTCAGCGAGTGCTAATGGCTCCGCACGGGGAGATAGGGAGGGGGGAAGAGTGAGTCAAGGCGCGCGCGACAAAATTTTGCTCGATTTCAGGACATCGGGCCTAAATTCTTAAAAATTCAGCTCTTTTTGGCCTTCAGAAGCATGAAGGATCCGGCAATGATCAGCGCCGCGCCGGCATAGACCGTCCAATGCGGCCATTCCTGAAAGATAAAGATGCCGATGAGGGTCGCCCAGATGATGTTCGTATATTCGACCGTACCGATGCGGGCGGCTGGCGCGCGATGAAGCGCGGTCGCCATCATGAATTGACCGATGGTGCCGAGCGCGCCCATGGCAAGACCCAACATCCACTCGGACCGCAGCGCACCAATCGGGTCGCCAATCAAAAAGGCAAAGGGCAAAACGAGAGTCGAGGCGAGGATGTTTTGCAAAACCACGACACCGGCGATCGTATCATCGCCCGCGCGGGCGCGGAGAAGAACATTCGCGAGCGCATAAGTTCCTGCTGAACCGAGTGCCGCGATGATTCCGAGCACGCTGCCTTGCAAATGACCGAGCGAAAAGCCTTTGCCAAAAGCGATAACGAGAATGCCGACGAAGGAGAGAAGAATAGCGAGCGCTGTCGATGCAGGCACTTTTTCCTTCAAGAGAATGCGGCCCAAGATCGCCATAAAAATCGGTGCGATATAGGTGAAGACCATGGTTTCAACCATGGGCAACACACTGATCGCATAAAAAAAGAGAAAACTCGTTCCCGCATAAAAAAACGCACGAATGGAGTGTGCTTTCACCATGTCGACTGAGGGCCAAGGCGGGCGATAAAAAGCAGCAACAACAGCGGACCATATGAGCCCGCTCAAATAGCGGATGGACACGACATCAATCGTTGAGTGGCGTGATCCTAAATCTTTTGCGATGCCATCAAGTGCGGTGAAAAAGAAAACGGCGGCAATGGCTAAGAGAACGGGGCCGATTGAAAGATCGTGATGATTTTTTTCCATCACTGGTCCTTATCGGCTTTTAATGTCCGTCGATAGCCATATTCAAAAGTTTCAGCCGCATCACGCAATTGGCGAATACCGGCCACACGCTTAAAGCCTGCTTTTTCATAAAAGCGATGACCGGCATGAAAACGTGTATCGGTCCATAACATCACTTCAGTTGCATGTTGCGCGCGCGCATAATCAAGAGCCGTATCCAGCATGAATTGTGAAAGACCTTGTCCCCGAAATTGATGCGCGAGATAGATTTTGAACAATTCAAAACGCTTTGGCTCGTAAGTTGGTGTGATCGCGATGGAGCCCGCAACCGGAAACGGCGCCTCCGCACGCGGATCTTCAAGAATCCAGAGTTCGCCTTTTTTCTTGCCCCGATAAAAATCGGCGGGTGCTTCAAGCTCAGGAAATTCATGCGGCAGAAAAGGACAATTCTCGTAATCAGCAAAAATGCGAGCGATCAATTTTCCCATGCCGGCGCCATCCTCATTGCGGCCGAGTCGAAATTTTAAAAAAGGATGCGTGAACGTGGTGAACATCAAAGATCGTTTATTTTATTCGGATGACGAATTTTTGAAAGGCGCCATACCGTCACGCGCAAGCTGATCGACTTCTTCATTCTCGGGATGACCCGCATGGCCCTTCACCCAATGAAATTCAACAGTATGGCGTTTTACAACATCATCAAGCCTTTGCCAGAGGTCGGCATTTTTCACAGGCTTTTTATCGGCTGTCTTCCAGCCATTGCGTTTCCACCCATGCATCCATTGTGTGATGCCTTGGCGCACATATTGACTGTCCGTGTAAAGATCGACCGCACAAGGCCGTGTGAGACTTTCAAGCGCTTGAATGGCCGCGGTTAATTCCATGCGATTATTGGTGGTTTGCGCTTCGCCGCCGTTAAGCGTTTTGCGCGCCCCGCCATAAATCATCAGAACGCCCCAACCGCCTGGCCCCGGATTACCCGAGCACGCGCCATCGGTGAACAGTGTCACGCGTTTTGGAGACTCTTCACCCGTCATTGCAAATAGCCATAATCGCGGGCGTTGCGGCACGCTTCGAAGAAGCGAAGCTTGCGATAATATTCGAGCGGATCTTTCGGACGCACCAGAGCGCCCGGCGGAACATTCAACCAATCGACAAGACGCGTGAGCATGAAGCGTAAAGACGCGCCACGGCATAACACCGGCAGCGCTTCAACTTCGCGCGGTTCAAGATCGCGAATGGCGCGATAGCCTGCAATCATCGCTTGGCCCTTGGTGATATTGAATGAACCATCAAGTTCAAAACACCAGGCGTTAAGGCAGATCGCTAAATCATAGGCCAGAAAATCCGTGCAGGCGAAATAGAAATCGATCACGCCGGAGAGTTTGTCTTTTAAGAAAAATACATTGTCGGTGAAAAGATCGGCATGGATGACGCCTTGCGGCAAATCTTTCGGCCATTCCGCTTCCAACGCTTGAAGAGAAGCCGCTGTGGCGTCGCGTAGTCCTGGCGTCACGGAATCGGCACGGTCTTTCGCCGCATCAAAAAGCGGCCGCCAGCCCTGCACTGAAAGCGCATTGACGCGTGTGCCTTTATAGTCTTGTCCCGCGAGATGAAGCCGTGCGAGCGCTTCTCCCACTTCGCGACAATGATGAGCATTGGGACGTGCAATGCCCATGCCTTCAAGAAATGTCACGATCGCAGCAGGACGGCCTTCCAATTCACCCAGCGTCTCGCCGCTTTTCATCCGCACAGGACGCGGACAATTAATGTCGCGCATCGCAAGATGATCCATAAGGCCGATGAAAAAAGGCAGGTCTTCTTTTTTCACGCGTTTTTCATAGAGCGTCAGAATGAAATATCCGCCTTCAGTGTGAAGGAGAAAATTCGAATTCTCGACGCCTTCTGCGATGCCTTTGAAAGACAACACACCGCCAATATCATAAAGCGCGATGAATTTTTCGAGCGCGTCCTCGGGGACATCAGTGTAAACGGCCACGATTTACCCCTGAACCTTTTCACGCAATTCGCGCGGCAGAGGAAAGAACATGGTTTCATCCGCCGTTGTGATCGTTTCAACCGTCACATCATAGCGTTCAGCAAAAGCATCAACGATGCCTTCAACAAGAATATCGGGAGCGGAAGCGCCCGCTGTGATGGCAATGGTTTTTAAAAGCGGAAGTGTAGCCCACTCAATATCACGTGCTTCATTCACAAGCTTCGCAATCGGCGCGCCGGCGCGTTCGGCCGTTTCCCGCAACCGTTGCGAATTGGATGAATTCCAGGAACCAACAACAAAGACCGCATCCGCGCGGCCTGCAACGGAGCGCACAGCTTCTTGGCGATTGGTTGTTGCATAACAAATATCTTCTTTATGCGGTCCAGCGATCAGCGGAAATTTTATTTTGAGCGCTTCGATAATATCACGCGTATCATCAACGGAGAGCGTTGTTTGCGTCACAAATGCGAGTGACGCACCATCGCTTTGCGGGAGCGTCTCTATATCCTCAAGAGTTTCAATCAAAGTCACCGCGCCTTCCGGCAATTGCCCCATCGTGCCAACCACTTCAGGGTGTCCTTTGTGACCGACGAGGAGAATGGTGCGTCCGCGCTTATGATGAATTTCGGCTTCGCGATGAACTTTCGTCACCAACGGGCAGGTTGCATCAATTGCGAAAAAATTCCGGCGCGCCGCTTCAGCGGGGACTGATTTCGGAACGCCATGCGCGGAGAAAATAACCGGCGCCTCGGTTTCGGGGATCTCATCAAGCTCGCGAACAAAGATGGCGCCTTTTCTTTTAAGATCATCGACGACAAAGCGATTATGGACAATCTCATGCCGGACATAGACCGGCGCGCCATAAGTCTTCAGTGCCGTTTCTACAACATCGATCGCGCGCACAACCCCAGCGCAGAAACCGCGCGGGGCGCAGAGGAGGATTGTGAGCGGCGGTTTTAAGGCCATGCGAGAATTCCGGACGAGAAAACTTGCCTGTTTGTGAGGGCCGCGCGAGAAGAGGTCAAGCGATGCCGGCCGTTTTCCCTGTTTGAAGGATCCCGCTTTTGCCGATTGATGCTTTCATCTTTGATATGGACGACGTGCTCTGCACCTACGATGTCGGGCGCAGGATCGCGGCTTTGGCCACTTTTTCTGGCCGTTCCGAAGCCGCAATCCGGCAGGCGATTTGGGAAAGCGATTTTTTGGACCGGGCGGACCGGGGCGAATTTTCAGCCGACGCTTATCTTGAGGCGTTTGGCCGTCTTTTGGGGAAGACTTTGAGCCGGGCGCAATGGGTCGAGGCCCGCCGTATCTCGATGACGCCTGATCTCCCGATGCTCAGTCTCGTCCGGTCACTCGGCCAAAGCCATCGCCTGGCGCTTTTGACCAATAATGACCGCCTTCTCTCTGAGACAATCGATAATTTGTTTCCCGAATTGCGCCCTCTCTTTGGGCCGCATCTCTATGTGTCTGCCGATTTGACGCTCGCAAAGCCCGATCCGGATATATTTCGCGCGGTCTGTGATCGTGTCGGAACTGAAACCAAGCGCAGCTTTTTTGTCGATGATCTTGCCGTGAATGTTGCGGGCGCGAAGCAAGCGGGTCTTCAGGGTCATGTTTTCAAAGGCGTTGCGGGCTTCGTTCAGGCGCTCAAGAGCGCAGGGATCTCAACGGCACGTGATTGACGGGGGGAGTGGTATGGTTCCGGCCTTGACGGCGCGGGCCCTTCATGCGGATTTGCAACTATGAACGACTCAACCGCTCGCCCAGAGACGACCGCAAACACGGCGGGCAAATTTACAACAGGCTCAATCAAGCGCCATGTGCTCGTCATGTCTGCGAGCGGGGCTGCCGGTTTGATCTCCATCTTCGCCGTCGATTTTTTATCGCTTCTCTATGTATCGTGGCTCGGCAATGTGAATTTCACGGCTGGCGTTGGCTACGCCACCGCCGTGATGTTTTTTTCGACCTCCGCGAATGTTGGCATGATGATTGGAGTCACCGCGCTTGTGTCGCGTGCATTGGGTGCGCGTGATCGTGAGCGGGCGCGGCGGCAAGGTGGCACCAGCCTTGTGATTTCCGCCATTGCGGCATTGATCATCACGATTGCGATTATGAGCGCGCTTGATCCGATTTTGCGTTTACTTGGCGCGGAAGGAGAGACCGCGCGGGTGGCGCATCGGTTTTTGATGATCGCCATGCCTTCAAATGTCATTCTTGGTATTGGCATGGCGTTATCCGGTTTGTTGCGTTCCGTTGGGGACGCGCGGCGCTCCATGTATGTCACGCTTTCAGGTGCGATTGCATCGGTCTTTCTTGATCCGCTTTTCATTTTCGGTTTGGGCTTGGGAACTGATGGCGCCGCGATCGCCACGATTGGATCGCGTATTGTCTTTTGTATTGTCGGTTATCAAGGGGCGTTTCGCGTGCATGATCTTGTGCGCGTTCCAAAGCCGTTGGAAATTTTCGAAGATATGCCCGCTTTGTTTGGCATTGCTTTGCCAGCGGTACTGACAAATCTTGCAGGACCCGCAGCGGGCGCCTTTATGACGGCGGTGCTTGCGCCTTATGGTGATGAAGCAGTCGCAGCGAATGCCATTGTCACGCGGTTGATTCCTGTGGCCTTCGGAACGGTGTTTGCGTTATCGGGCGCGATTGGCCCGATCATCGGGCAAAATCTTGGGGCGCGCGATATTGCGCGTGTGCGCGCGACATTGAATGATGGCTTGTTGTTTTCAACAATCAGCATTGTTGCGGCTTGGGCGATCTTGGCGCTCGCGCATGAAGAATTATCGATCATCTTTCATGCGACCGCTGCAACGGCAGATCTCATTTCCTTTTTCTGTTTTTTCATTGCAGGCAGTTGGATTTTTCACGGCGCGCTTTTCGTTGCGAATGCGTCTTTTAACAATCTTGGCGCGCCGACGCTTGCCACCGCGTTTAACTGGGGCAAATCGACAATCGGCACCGTGCCTTTCGCGCTTTTGGGTGCTGAATGGTATGGTGCAAAAGGCGCTTTGACGGGACAAGCGGTGGGCGCTGTGTTTTTTGGTGTGGCTGGTGTGTGGGCCGCTTACAAAGTTGTCGATCGCGTTCAAAAAAGATGGACAACGGGCGTGTGAAATAACGCCTCGTTGAATGTGTGATGGGGAGGATAAGCCGATGATGACTTATCAGGAATGGTTGAAAATCGTTGAAGGCACGGAAGCGATGCGTGATGTCGCGCGACGTCTGGGTTTAGGCGATTCCGATATGCATCGCGCGCTTGAAGCTTTGATGCCTGCGACCATGATGAATGGTTTTGCGCAAACTGTTTTTGGTGCAGGGCGACCACCTGTGGGCAACCCGTTTGAAAGTTTTTTCGCCTCTCCTGAAATCAAGCGTGCTGTGGCCAAACAAGCTGCAGCTTTGTCAGGGATGAATGAAACATTTTTCAATGACATTATGCCAGCTTTTGCTAGTGGCTTTGCAACCGCGGCTCAGCAATTCTCGAAAACGGCGACCTCTTCAGGTGCAGGTGATACTTCTGGTCATGCGATGGGTGAGGCGATTGGCGGCATGATGGCGGCGATGATGGGTTTGGCGCCCGACAAAGCCAAAGAAGCAGACGCTGCAAAAGACCCCGCACAATTTGGAATGCAAATGTTCGAGAGTTTTGTTAAAGCCGGACAAAATGCGCAGGCTGATTATCTTAAAGCCATGCAGGATATGTTTAAAAAATAAGTTTGCGTCTTATTTCAAAGATAGCGTGCATAATCATAGACTGGCTTAACTTCGCGCTTCCAGTCATTCAAATAAAGCGCGATGAGATCATCGGCTTGGGTTTTACCGCGCGCTAAGATCCGGCGTAACGGCTCGAGATAAAGCGTTTCATTATCACCGCGCGCATTTTTGAGCGCGCGACGCTCAAGACCATATTCGGCAATTTTCAAAAGTTCTTTTGATAGCTCGAGAACACTCATCCGGCGGATGCTTGTTTCAAGCGCGCCTTTGGGTGTTTCACGACGGAGCATCTCACGTTCTTCGCGCGACCATGATTTTGCAACATCCCACGCCGCTTCAAGCGCGGTTTGATCATAAAGCAATCCGACCCAGAAAGCAGAGAGCGCCACAAGCATCGGCTTTGAGCCCGCATCTGCGCCACGCATTTCAAGATAGCGCTTCAACCGCACTTCAGGAAAAATCGTCGAGAGATGATTGACCCAATCAGAAAGAACCGGCCGCTCACCCGGTACCGCCGGATGTTTACCCGCCATCAAATCGCGGAAGGATGTACCGGTAACATCAAGATACTCGCTACCGCGCTTTAAGAAATACATGGGCACATCCATCGCCCATTCGGCATAGCGCTCAAAACCCATGCCGCTTTCAAAAACAAAAGGCGTCATGCCGGTGCGATGGCGATCCGTATCAAGCCAGATTGCAGAGCGCATGGATTTATAGCCGTTCAACTCGCCTTCAGTGAAAGGTGAATTTGCAAAGAGCGCTGTCGCGATCGGTTGCAACGCAATCGATGTGCGTAGTTTCAAAACCATATCCGCTTCAGACGCGAAATCGAGATTCACCTGCACGGTGGATGTGCGATACATCATGTCGAGACCGAGCGTGCCGACCTTTGGCATGTAACGCGTCATGATTGCGTAACGGCTTTTCGGCATTGTTGGCGTTTCAGCGCGCGTCCATTCGGGGCTCATGCCAAGGCCAAGGAAACCAATATCGAGTTCGTTACCGGCAGCGAGAACGTCTTTGAAATGCTGATCGAGTTCATCCGATGTTTCGTGGAGCGATTGAACCGCAGCACCTGACAATTCGAATTGTCCGCCTGGTTCGAGCGAAATCGCACCGCCGCCTTTTGAATCAAAAAGGCCGATGATTTTGTCTTTGTCATGAATCGGTTCCCAGCCTGTCCGATCCTGCATCGAGAGGAGCAGCGCTTCGATTCCCTTTGTGCCTTCATAAGGAACAGGCGCATGAGTTTTTGGACGGAAGGGGAATTTTTCATGTTCCGTACCGATACGAAACTTGTCCTTCGGCTTTGAACCCGCCTCGAGATACGCGATCAGCGCGTCGCGGTTTTCAATCGGGGTCTCATCAGAGATATCGCGGGCCATGGGGACCTTTCGGGACGACCACGGGCGACACACCCGGGGACAGGCTCCATAGGGGGTTCACTGCGCCAGTGCAATCCGGTTCAGCCGAAATCACCGGAAGTGGCTTGCAGAAGCGCAAGCGCAGCAACAACCGCTGTATCGGCCCGAAGAATGCGGGGGCCGAGAGATATAGGTATAACTGATTGAATTTTTGATATTTTTTGTCTCTCGTCGGTCGAAAAACCACCTTCGGGTCCAATGAGGAGAGAGAGCGGCCCTGCAAGTGGTTTTTGCAGAGCGGCCAGCGGGTTGGTAATCTCGGCGCGTTCGTCACAAAAAATGAGCGTTCGGCCTGCCTCCCATGTGTCGAGCGCGGTTTCGAGTTTCCGCTCTGGCAAGAGTTCGGGGACAGCAATGATCCCGCATTGCTCGGCGGCTTCGATCATATTGGCAAAAAGCCGATCATGATTGAGGCGGGTCACTTGCGTGTGCTTCGTGATGACGGGCGCAATTCTCGAGACGCCCATTTCTACGGCTTTTTGCACGAGATAATCGAGCCGGGCCTGTTTTAATGGGGCGAAGAGAAGCTCGATCGTTCCCGGCTTTGTTTGCGGGCGGGTTTGACGGATGACGCTGAGTTTTGCGCCTTTTTTGCCAGTTTCCGTGATCTGCGCGAGAAATTCGCCGTCTTTCCCATTGAAAATTAGGACTACATCCTCGGGCTTTAGTCGGAGCACATGAAGAAGATAATGGCTCTGTTCACGCTCAAGCGTCAGCGCCGTCTCTATGACGATCGCCTGATCGACAAAAAGGCGCGGGGTCCTGAAATCATAATCGGGCACGCTGTTCTCCCCGCTCGCGAGCGGCAAAACCGCTTCTTTAGGGGCCATACCGTTGCCATAAAGGGCCTGTAAAGAGTTTTTCTCTATAGATTGATTGTCAGAGAACGAAACTGTTAGTGACAGGTGTTCGAGGAAACGTCGCGAGGAGCGGGGTAGTATGCAGACAACAGGGTTCACTTTTGGCGGAGCGCGTTTTGTAATTGCCGCCGCATTTGTTGGGTTGTTGTCGGGCACGACGGTTCATGCGGCCGATGATCCCTGTCAGGCGCTTGGTAAAGTTTTAAACGGCCGCGCACAGATCATTCAGGAAGTCCAATCCTATCGAGAAAAAAAGCCCACTGCTGATCAAGCTTGTGCGGCCTTTACAAAGCTTGCCAAACTGAATGTCACAGCGGTTGCCGCTGTTGAACGCGATGGCGCCTGGTGTCGCGCGCCGGAGGATCTCGCGGGCAGTTTGAAAAATCAGCAGAACGAAATTGATGCAGCAAAAAAGAATGCCTGCAAAGTCGCGGTTGAAATGAAAAAAGCGCAGAAGAATGGTGGTGGTACGCCCGCTCCATTTGGTGGTGCCGATGGCATTTTGGGCGGCGATATGAAGCTTCCGCAGGGTGCGCTCTAACATATGGATGACTTAAAAGATCGTGCCATTCCCGATGCGATGTTTGGGAATTGGGTGGATCGGTTAGCGCCTTTTTGGGTGCAGCCCTATTTGCGATTGGCGCGTTTAGATCGACCGATTGGATGGTGGTTACTCGTTCTACCTTGCTGGTGGTCAGCTGCACTCGTTGCATACTATCAATCCCGCGCTTTTCCTGCACTCTCCGATTTGATTTTATTTTTTATTGGTGCTGTCGCCATGCGTGGCGCTGGATCAACTTACAATGACATTGTCGATCGTGATCTTGATCGGCGTGTAGCACGCACGCGATCGCGGCCAGTGGCCTCGGGCCAAGTCAGTGTCAAAGCCGCCTCATTGTTTTGCGCGCTGCAATGTTTGATCGGCTTGCTCGTTTTATTGTCCTTCAACGCCTTTGCCATCGGGCTTGGATTTCTCTCGATGGTGCCGGTGCTCATTTATCCTTTTATGAAGCGCATCACCTCATGGCCGCAAGCCGTGCTCGGCCTCGCTTTTTCATGGGGCGCTTTGATGGGCTGGGCCACGTCTCAAGGCGCGCTCGCCGCGCCGGCTTTTTGGCTATATGGCGCCGCTGTCGCTTGGACCATGGGCTATGACACAATCTATGCCGTCCAAGACATCGAGGATGATGCCATTGCCGGAATCCGCTCGACGGCTCTTCTTTTCGGCGCACAGACCCCTTTAGCAGTGGGTATCTTTTACGCGCTCGCCAGCCTGATGACTTTCGCCGCGCTGATTTCTGCGGGGGTTGGGTGGGTCGCTTATACAGGAGCAACTTTGTTTTCTGCCCATCTTTTTCACCAAACGCGCAGAATTCGGCTCAATGATGGGGCTTTGGCGTTGAAACTCTTTCGGTCGAATCGGGATGCCGGTCTCCTCCTTTTTGCGGGACTTGCGCTTGATGCTGCGGTGCGGCATGTCCTGCTGGGGCTGATCGGCTGACCCTTCGGCTGCGCCCAAGGCTAAAGTCACGAGAAAGGATGATCTGATGTCTGCGATCACGAACCCCGTTCAGGGCAAGCAATTATTGCATCTGGTCTTTGGCGGGGAGCTTGTCGATCTCGACAGCGTGGACTTCACCGATTTGTCAAAGCTCGATATTGTTGGCATCTTCCCGAATTATGCGTCCGCTCATGCCGCATGGAAAGCCAAAGCGCAGGCCACAGTCGACAATGCCCATATGCGTTACTTTGTTGTTCATCTTCATCGGTTGCTTGATCCACTCACCTCTGCTGGCGACAAGCACTAAGGCGCGATTGTTTATTTTCTGATGTTGAAACGGATCGCCCGCTACCCGCGTCTTCAAGCTGCAATCGGGGCGGTCCTTGCGGGCTATTTGAAATTTGTGCGCGCTACAACACGGTTCACATGGCTTGGCCCTTATCGTGTTGATGATTTGAAAAATGAGGGCGCATTTATTTGTACAATCTGGCATGGCCAAAATTTCATGATCCCACTTGCGATGTGGGATGGCGCGCGTGTTGCCGTTATGATTACGCGTCACGGCGATGGTGCCGTTGTTGCTGAAGCCTGTGAACGCATGGGCATGACTCCCATTCGTGCCTCCGGGGGATCACATAAACAGAAAGATGAAAAAGGCGGTGCCGCGGGTTTACGCGCCATGATCACAGCGCTGGATCAGGGATATATTGTTGCGATGACTCCCGATGTACCGAAAAACGCACGCGTCGCGGTGCCAGGGATTATTGCGCTTGCCAGACTGTCAGGGCGTCCGATCCGTCCGATTTGTGTTGCAACAACAAATCGCATTGATCTTGATAATTGGGATCGAACAAGTTTGTGTTTGCCATTTGGTCGCGGAGCGATTTCAGTCGGCGAGCCAATTCAAATTGCGCGTGATGCCGATGCGGAGACGCAAGAACAAATCAGGCTAAAACTGGAACGCGATCTTGATGCCATGCATGACGCTGCTTACAGTTTTCTTGGCGCAAAAGATCCGGGTGAAAAACTGCGGGCCAATCGCTCATGACGGTTGAACCTTTAAGCTATCGCTTTTATCGCGCTTTGACGGATGGCGCGCGTCCGCTCGCGCATATGATGTTGCTTGAGCGCTCGCGTCGAAACAAAGAAGATCGCACGCGTTTAGGAGAGCGTCGCGGGGAAGCGACGCGTAGTCGTCCCGCGGGTCCGCTTGTTTGGGTTCATGGCGCGAGTGTCGGTGAAAGTCTTTCGCTTCTGCCCATCATTGAAGCGCTGGCTGCCGAAGATTATTCGGTTGTTGTCACATCAGGCACGGTGACATCTGCGCAAGTTTTGGCGCGACGCCTTCCGGAAGGATCGACGCATCAATATATGCCGCTTGATGTCTCGCGCTATGTGGATCGCTTTCTTGATCATTGGCGTCCGGATCTTGCGATTTTTGCCGAGTCCGAAATTTGGCCCAATATGTTATGCCAAGCGCATCAACGCGGCATTCCGCTTGTGCTCGTGAATGCGCGAATGTCGGCGCGCAGCTTTCGCCGTTGGTCGCAAATGCGTTCGCTCGCGACTTATCTCTTCACGCGCTTTGATTTATGTCTCGCGCAATCGCAAGCTGACGCCGAACGCCTTGTGCGTCTCGGTGCGCCGCGTGTCACTGTAACCGGCAATTTGAAATTTGATTCTGTCCCTCCACCGGCTTCTGCTGTTGCGGTTGCGGGCATGAATGATTTGATTGGTGGAAGGCCTGTGTGGTTGGCCGCCTCAACTCATGCCGGTGAAGAGCTTCTTGTGATTGAAGCGCATCGGCGTTTGGCGCAGCGTTATCCTGATCTTTTGACCATCATCGCGCCGCGTCATCCGGAACGTGGACGTGAAATTTACTCTGCATCCGCGCGTCAAGGATTGCGCGCATCGCAACGCGCGCTTGGTCTTCAACCTGATACAGCAACCGATATTTACATTGCCGATACGATCGGTGAGATGGGTTTATTTTATCGCATCGCTCCGATCGTGTTTCTTGGCGGATCGCTTGTACCGCATGGCGGACAAAATCCGATTGAACCGGCAAAGCTTGGCGCAGTGCTCATTCACGGACCGCATATTCATAATTTCAACGAGGTCTATGCCGCACTTGAACATGCGGGCGGGGCCTATCAAGTCAATGGTGCCGACGAACTCGCGGCAACGCTTGATCATTTGATTGATGATCAGATAACGCGTGAAGATGTGGCTCAACGTGGTACAAAAGCCGTGATGTCTCTTGGTGGGGCGCTTCGTAAAACCATGATGGAGATCGCGCCCTATCTCCTCAAAATGCATCTTGGAAATCGGCCATGATGAAAGCGCCGGCGTTTTGGTGGGAAAAACCGGGACCGCTCGCTCATCTCTTGTCGCCTCTTGCTGCGCTTTATGGTGCGGTGGCGTCTTCGCGCCTGAAACAGTTTGGAACGCGCGCGCCGTGTCCTGTCATTTGCATCGGCAATTTTGTAGCAGGGGGTGCGGGCAAAACTCCTCTCGCTTTGGCTGTCGCACAGCTTCTTAAAGCTGAAGGTGAAAAGCCCGTTTTCTTAAGTCGCGGTCATGGTGGAACGCTCACCGGTCCCGTGCTTGTTGATGAAGTTCAGCATGGTCCGCATGACGTGGGTGACGAGCCGCTTCTGCTTGCGCGTTCTGCGCCAACGATCATTGCGCGGGATCGTGTTGCCGGAGCTTTTCTTGCGGCCCGTCACGGCACCATCATCATCATGGATGACGGTATGCAAAATCCGTCACTCCAAAAAGATTTAACAGTGGCTGTGATTGATGCAGGTCAAGCGCTTGGCAATGGGTTGTGTTTGCCCGCAGGTCCGTTGCGCGCGCCGCTTGAAGCGCAACTACCGCTTGTTGATCTTTGTGTGGTTGTCGGTGGCCAAGTGCCTCAGAGCATCACGCAGACTTTCAAAGAGCGTGTGATGTCCGCGCGTCTTGTGCCGGATGCCGGAATGGCGGCTGCGCTCAAAGGCCGGGCGGTCCATGCTTTTTGCGGTATCGGGCGGCCACAGAAATTTGAACAAAGTTTGCGCGATTGCGGCGTCAAACTTATTCGCAGCGATGCTTATCCGGATCATCATATGTTTTCGCGCATCGAGATTGAAAAGCTTGTTGCCGAAGCGCGACGCAACCATGCTTTGCCGATAACAACCGCAAAGGATCATGTGCGGATTGTTGCGGCTGCGCCTGATCTTGCCGATAAAATTGCAGTGTTACCTGTTACGCTTGTCTTTGATCACGAAGATCAGATACGCGAGATTTTGAACATGCGTTTGAGAGCGCGTTAGGGCTTCGGTTTCGCGCCAATCGCCATCAACACCGCGTCACGGCTGGAATAGGCTTCTTGCCGCGCGACATTCCAATAGCGCAACTCATCAAGCGGAATAGGATCCTTGGTGATCGCGCAGCGCACGAATTTCCCAGGCTTGATGACGCGAAAATCGCCGTCGAGAAATTCGACAACGGCTTCATCGCGAGAGACTGAGGGGTCGATCCGGTTAAGCATAGTCCCGCTTCTTTACGCTTTTGCTTTGCTTTTCGCAATCGCGTCGATGCTGCCATCGGCAAAGCGTAAGGCCATTTCATCGCCCGTTTTGATGGCTTTGGCTGAGCGAATGGGTGCGCCTTTCGGGTCAAGGACCAAAGCAAAACCTCTTTCGAGCACGCCTTGAAAAGACAAGCTCTTGAGGAGCGGCGTTAAACCCAGAAGTTTTGTGCGCTTTCGTTCGACAAGACGATCAAGCCCTTTCCGAGCGCGCGCGGATAATTCGATGAGTTTTTCATGCTCACGGGTTAGGCGTTGTTTCTCAGCGCGCAAAATGGCGCCTCTCGCAGCACCCAAACGTCCCTGCAACCCGGAGATATGGGCGCGATAGCCGGAGAGCCGCGCCTGCGGCGAAAGCTTCAATAAACGACGCGATAAATCCGTGAGGCGTGTGCGATGGCGTGAAGCATTGCGTTCAAGCCCGCGCCCGAGACGTTCGCTTGCCAGATCGAGTCTTTGACGCGGGATCGCCACAAGCGCATCGGGCGATGGCAGCGCACGATAAGCGGCGCGGAGTTCAGTCTTGCGGCGGTCAAGAAGGCGTTGTGTTGATTGCATCACACGACGGCCAAGATCTCGTGTCTGCCCGAGAAGCTCGAGCCTGACAGGCACCGCCATTTCAGCCGCACCTGTGGGTGTTGGTGCGCGTTTGTCAGCAGCAAAATCAATCAGCGTTGTATCGGTTTCATGACCGACAGCAGCAATTAAGGGGATCATGCTGTTGGCTGCCGCGCGCACTACGATCTCTTCATTAAAACTCCAGAGATCTTCAAGCGAGCCACCACCGCGCGCGACAATCAACAAATCCGGTTTTGGAATTGCACTCTCTTCGGGCAAGGCATTGAAGCCTTCAATCGCGCGCGCGATTTCTTCTGCGCTGCCTTCGCCTTGCACGCGCACCGGCCAGACAATCACATGGCGCGGAAAACGATCTTCAAGCCGATGAAGAATATCGCGGATCACGGCGCCAGTCGGCGATGTCACAACGCCAATCACTGTGGGGAGAAACGGCAGAAGTTGTTTGCGTGCGGGATCGAAGAGTCCCTCCGCTTCAAGGCGCCGGCGTCTTTCATCAAGTTGTGCGAGTAACGCACCAACGCCCGCGGGTTCCAACGCTTCAATGACGATCTGATAACTCGATTTCAGCGGATAGGATGTGACCTTGCCGGTCGCGATCACTTTGAGCCCTTCTTCAGGACGAAAGCGTAATTTTCCAAAAACGCCTTTCCAAATCACTGCATCGATTTTGGCGGTGGCGTCTTTGATCGAGAAATAGACATGGCCAGAAGAGTGCGGCCCACGATAGCCTGTCACTTCGCCACGAATACGGACATGGCCAAATTCGCCTTCAAGCATGCGTTTCAACGCGCCTGAAAGCTCGGAAACGGACCATTCCGCTAGATTGGACTCGTTTTTGTCAGCCATAAGGCGCGCACTCTAGCGCGCGATTCGGTTGAAGGGGAGGGCAACAGTCCCCCTTACCCTTTTCTTTTTGGGGTTGGGTAAGGGGGTCATGTCTTGAATTACTCCGCAGCCTCAAGAATGGGCTGAGGCGGTAGCCATTTAAGAACTGGCGAACGCGCGGCGCGCGTTTCATCAAGCCGCCGCATCGGCGCATGATAGGGTGCGCCCGTGAAACGGTCTGTATCACCACGTTTCGCCGCAATTGCCAGATCACGCAATGTCGCGATGAACAAATCAAGCGATGCGCGGCTCTCGCTTTCGGTTGGTTCGATCAACATCGCGCCATGAACAACGAGGGGGAAATACATCGTCATCGGATGATACCCTTCATCAATCATCGCTTTAGCGAAATCGAGCGTCGAAACACCCGTATCTTTCAGCCAGGTGTCATCAAACAAGACTTCATGCATGCAAGGCTTGTTGCCGAAGGGCAGCGACATCAGATCAGCAAGACATGCGCGAACATAATTGGCGTTCAACACGGCATCTTCGGAGGCCTGCTTCATGCCATCCGCGCCATGCGAGAGCATGTAAGACAAAGCGCGCACATACATGCCCATCTGACCATGAAACGCTGTCATGCGGCCAAAGGGATGCGCGCCATGCTTCTTGGCTTCTGCTTCATCTTCGACAAGCTGCAAGCCTGCATCAGTTTTGCGGATGAAGGGCACTGGCGCAAAAGGTGCCAAACGCTCCGACAACACAACCGGACCTGAGCCAGGTCCGCCACCCCCATGCGGTGTTGAGAAAGTCTTGTGAAGATTGATATGCATTGCATCAACACCGAGATCACCCGGTCGCGCCTTGCCAACAATCGCGTTGAAATTCGCGCCATCAGCGTAGAAATAGCCGCCCGCTTTGTGAACGGCATCGGCAATGGCGACGACATCTTTTTCAAAAAGACCGCACGTGTTCGGATTGGTGAGCATGATCGCAGCTGTGTCAGGGCCTGCGAGCTCTGCAACGACTTGCGGATCCACGGTTCCATCTTCGCGCACTGGCACGGAGCGCACATCAAAATGAATGAGCGCCGCTGTTGCGGGGTTTGTGCCATGTGCTGAATCGGGAACGAGCACGACTTTACGTGTGGCTTCTTCACCACGCGCGATGATCGCGGCCTTGATCGCCATCAAACCGCAAAGCTCGCCATGTGCGCCGGCCTTCGGCGACATTGCTACCGCATCCATGCCCGTGAGTGTCACAAGCCAATGTGCAAGCGTGTCGATGAGTTCAAGCGCACCCTGCACGGTTGATTGCGGCTGCAAGGGATGCACATCCGAGAAGCCGGGAAGTCGCGCCATTTTCTCGTTAAGGCGTGGATTATGTTTCATCGTGCATGAGCCCAAAGGAAAGAGCCCTGAGTCGATGCCATAATTTTTTTGCGACAGACGCACATAATGGCGCATGGTTTCGGGTTCCGAAAGGCCCGGTAATCCAATTGGTGCTTTGCGCTCGAAAGCGCCGAGCTTTTTGTGATGCGGTGCGGGCGCATCAATATCTACGCCCGTTTGATCCATGCTGCCTATTTCAAAAATCAACGGCTCAATTTGCTGAAGCGCGCGATTGCCGGTGAAGGTCTTATGAATAACGGTTGAGTCGCTACCGGGTGTTGTGGGACGTCCTTGACGATTTAACATTACATCGCCTCCTTCAATGCGGCCACAAGGGCTGCGCGGTCTTCATTTGTGTTGACTTCGGTGTTGGCAATGATCAGCACGTCCTCGAGCCCTTGATCGGGGAAGAGGCGCGCCGCAGGCACACCTGCCATAATGCCGTGATGGGCCAAGCGATCGACAAGCTTTGTCGCGTCGCCTTTCACGCGGATCGAGATTTCGTTGAAGAAATGCTCACTGACCACTTCAACATGCGGGAGTTTCGCAAGCTGTTCGGCAAGCATCACCGCATTCGCATGATTGACTTCCGCCAAGGCACGTAAACCCCTCTCGCCGAGAAGCGTCATGTGAATGGTGAACGCCAAAGTGCAAAGCCCCGAATTGGTGCAAATATTCGAGGTCGCTTTTTCGCGTCGAATATGTTGTTCGCGCGTTGACAAAGTGAGAACAAAACCGCGCTTGCCTTCTGCATCCACAGTCTCACCGCAAAGTCGACCCGGCATATTGCGGATATATTGTGTTTTTGTTGCAAAGAGACCGACATAAGGGCCGCCGAAATTCAATCCATTCCCAATGGATTGCCCTTCACCCACAACAATGTCAGCGCCTTGTTCACCGGGAGAGGTCACAAGACCGAGTGACACGACTTCGGTGAAGACCGCAATCAACAGCGCCCCTTTGGCGTGACATGCATCCGCAATAGGCTTCAAATCACGCAATGTGCCGAACACATCCGGAGATTGAACCACCACGCAGGAGGTTTCCTCATCAATCGAGGCAATGAGATTTTCTTTTGCGCGCAGATCGGGTTTCAAGGTGACGACATCGGCATTCGACATCTTGGATAATGTGCGCACAACTTCAGCATAATGCGGATGAAGCCCGCCAGAGAGGATCGCTTTGTTGCGCTTCGTGATGCGATGCGCCATCAGCACTGCTTCGCCCGTGCCGGTCGAACCATCATACATCGAGGCATTGGCTACATCCATGCCTGTCAGTGCTGCCACTTGCGTCTGGAATTCAAAAAGATATTGCAGCGTGCCTTGTGCGATTTCTGGCTGATAGGGCGTATAACTTGTCAAAAATTCCGAACGTTGAATGAGATGATCAACGGTCGCAGGAACATGATGTTTATAGGCCCCAGCACCGACGAAAAAGGGTGTGGTGGACGCGGTCTTATTGCGTGCCGCCATCTTTCCGAGAATACGCTCCACCTCCAGCTCGCCTTTCGCAAGCGGCAGCGGCAGCACTTTATCGAGAAGTTTATCGCGTGGAATATCGGCAAAGAGTTTGTCGATGTGATCAACGCCGATGCGCGCGAGCATATCGCTGCGGTCATCGGCTGAAAGAGGTAAATAACGCATGAAAACTAGTCCTTTTCAGGGAGGGGATGATCAGAGCGTCGAGAGATAGGTTTTGTAGTCGGCTTCATTCATGAGCGCGTCGAGTTCGCTCTTGTTTGAAAGTTTGATTTTACCAAACCAGCCTTTGCCTTCAGGATCTTCATTGACGATGGCGGGCGTGCCTTCGAGCGCGCTGTTTGCCTCGATGACTTCGCCAGAGACGGGCGCGTAGACTTCGCTGGCGGCCTTGACGCTTTCAACAACCGCAGCTTCCGCACCTTGTTTCAGATGCGCGCCGACTTTTGGCACTTCAACAAAGACAACATCGCCCAATTGACTCTGTGCATAATCAGTGATGCCGAAGGTTGCGACATCGCCCTCAACGCGAACATATTCATGGTCTTTTGTATAATGTGTGGTTCCCATCGGATGTTCCTTTCATTTTTTTGTAGAGCAATCGTAAAAGACGAGTGGCGTTACCCGCGATAGAAGCGGTTCGGGACAAAAGGCATTGCGGTAATTTCAGCAGGCATCGCTGTGCCGCGTACAATAAGCGAAATGCGCCTGCCGATTTGTGCATGAGCAGTATCGACATAACCCATGGCGCAAGGCCCATTGAGCGTTGGACCGAAACCGCCTGATGTCACAACGCCAATTTTGTTTCCGATTTCATCGTGAATTTCGGTGCCTTCACGTGCGGGAGCGCGACCTTCTGGTTTGATGCCCACGCGTTTGCGCATGGGGCCATCTGCGAGTTCGCGCTTCACCCGTTCAAAGCCCGGAAATCCGCCTTCTTCGCGACGACGTTTTTGGATCGACCATTGTATTTGCGCCTCAACGGGCGAGGTCGTTGTGTCGATGTCGTGACCGTAAAGACAAAGCCCGGCTTCAAGACGCAAGGAATCACGTGCGCCTAACCCGATTGGTTTGACTTCACTTTCTTTTAAAAGACGGTCTGCAAGCCAACGCACTTTGTCTTGGTGAATGGAAATTTCATAACCGTCTTCACCGGAATAACCCGAGCGTGAAATATGAACCGGCACGCCATCGATTTTCGTTGAGAGTGCCGTCATGAATTGCATGGATGCAACGTCAGGAGCGAAGCGTCCGAGAACACTTGCGGCTTTTGGGCCCTGCAAAGCGAGCAAAGCGCGATGCGGCGCAAGAATAAGTTTGATTGTGTTCGGGAGATGTTTGGCAAGATGCGCAAAATCTTGCTCTTTGCATCCCGCATTCACGACGACCATTAACATGCCGTCTTCTTCCGCGACCGCTGAACGCGTCACCATAATGTCATCGAGAATGCCGCCTTCCGCATTCAGAAATTGCGAATAGCGTTGCTGACCAGGCTTTAAATTCAGAATATCGGCGGGGATCAGCGTTTCAAGCGCGCGCGCTGTTGTTGCGTGATCTGGCCCAACGAGAAAACATTGGCCCATATGAGAAACATCAAAAAGGCCCGCTTCCGTTCGCGTCCATTGATGTTCGGTGAGGATACCTGTCGGGTATTGGACGGGCATGTCATAGCCCGCGAAGGGCACAATGCGCGCGCCCAAAGACACATGAAGATCATAAAGCGGGGTGCGCTTGGTGGGGGCTGAGGCAGGGTCGGTCATCGTAAGTCTCCGGACAAGAACGCACCACATCCGGATCGGGATAATCCGGAGAGTGCCCCCTCTGTCCGATGACCTGAGAGATTTCCCGTTTCTTCCGGTCTGTTTCGACCGATTCAGAAATGGTTACGCCCGTCGGTGGGATCGTCCTTGCGGGCGATCCGCTTTCCAGAGTGCCAGCTCTCCGCGGTCCTTTGGCCTGAGCGTTTCCGGGGCGGTTGCGCCTTCGGCACCGGGTCAATCGCAAGCGATTTTCCGGCTTCTTCCGCGAGAGATCTTCAGCATGGAAAGCATGACCGCAATGGCTGATGCTGTCAACTACACGTTACAAATGGTTGTATTTACCCTTTAAATCCAATCGTCACATCGGCGTCCTCTGATCCGGCCGGAACTGTGAAGCCTTGGTCGATGAGGCGGAATTGGGTCTGATTCTCATCTGAGGTAATTGTTGTTTTAAGCGTGATGGTTTTTGTCGCAATCACTTTGTCATTTTTGGTGGCAGTGACAATGAGCGGCGCCGAAACGCCGCCAGGCTTGCCCGCCTTGCCAATGACAGCGATGCCTTCAACGCCAATCTTCATGACAATCGCACCGTTTTTGCCAGCCGAACATTCGCGCGCCACATCGCGGAGCGAAAATTGTACGCTCACATCACTGCCTTTGCCTTGGCGCAAGGTCGCCCCGCCTTCACGGATTTCCACTTTCGGACAAGGGACATCCGGTTCCGGCGCAGCGGCTGCGGCTTGCGGCGCGGGTTCTGTTTTTTGAGCTGCAAACCACTTCGAAAATAATGACGACTCGCCCGAGGTGCCGCTTGGGCTTTGCGTGCCGCCTGAACTCATGCAGCCCGCGAGGCCGAGTGAGAGAAGGGCGGCTAAACCAAATGAACGCGACAATGGGAATGGCATGGGGTCGTCTCCGATAAAGGTCGTGTCGCTAGAGATTGGGGGGTCAGGGCAGTCTTGCAAGTCCGTTGGCGAAGCCGGCCAGCGGGATGGGAAGGCCTGTGCCTTCGCCCGGCGTCGGAAAAACAATGAAAAGTGCGGTCGTTCCAGTGCTGAACCGGCTGATCAGCCCATCATCCATTGAGACTTCTGCCATACAGCCATTGGCAAGACAGCGCATAAAACCGGTCTTGCCGATATCGGTGCCGTCGATTCTGAGCCCGAGGCCTGCCGGTAAAATGATCCCCAAAGGCGCGACCACTCGCAAAAGATAGCCTCCTTCGGGCGCTTTCAGGATTACCACAACGAGTTGGAGATCCGGTTTGCCCTCGGCATATACATTTTGAACAAGGGCGCACTGCTCTGCGGTGGCTGCCGCTTGTACCTCACAACGAAGTGCCCATTCGCCGTAAACGCCGCGGATGGCCGGATCTGGTGCTGCTGCATTTGCGGCCAAACTGGGAAGGGCCGGACAAAGGGCCAAGAAGACAAGAAAAGCCCCCTTCAACCAGATTTTGGTCATGGTTTACCCCCGCCTGCGGCTTTCCTTACGGATCACCTGTCACCTAAGTCGGCGCGGCAGACCCTGTCAAACCATGCGTCGAAAAATAGGTGTATTTTGTCGCATCTGCTATGACTTTCGCATGAAAACGCACATTATTGTCGCGTTGGACGTTGCGCGTTGTCCTTGTTTGTGATTTTTGGGGCCGGGCGGCGCAATCCGGACTAGGGAGTCGGTACGAATCCTTCCGTTCGCGATCCCACAAAGAGACGCCTCCCACGCCTGGATGGAGAAGACACGATCATGACCCGTTGGACTTTCGGCGCCACGCTCGCCGTTCTGCTGTCGGCCTGTTTTGCAGGTGCGGCTCTTGCCGGAACCGGCCAGCCCTCGCCATGGCAGATGAATATGCAAACACCCGTCACCGAGATGGCCCAGTTTTTGGGAACGCTCCATGACAGTGTGAACATCGTGATCGCGTTGATCTCGGCCTTTGTTCTGTTGCTTCTTGTGATCGTGATTTTCCGTTTCAATGAGAAGGCCAATCCGGTCCCCTCGAAGACAACGCATCACACCGGACTTGAAATCGCGTGGACTCTCATTCCCGCGTTGATTCTCGTCGGTATCGCGATCCCGTCATTCCGCCTTTTGACGATGCAAATCCAATTGCCGAAGGCCGACATCACCGTGAAGGCTGTCGCGCATCAATGGTATTGGTCCTACGAATATCCGGAAGATCAGGGCGGTGGTTTCGCTTTCGATTCTTACATGCTCCCGCCTGAAGAAGCGGCGAAGGTTAATCAGCCCGCTTTGCTCGCGGTTGATAATGAATTGGTTCTCCCTGCTGGCAAAACAATTGTTGTTCAAGTTGTGGGCGCGGACGTCATTCACAATTTCGCAATTCCGTCCTTCGGCGTTCGTATGGACGCGGTTCCGGGTCGCTTGAATCAGACCTGGTTTAAGACGGATCGTGAAGGCATGTATTACGGTCAGTGCTCGCGTTTGTGCGGAGCCAATCACGCTTATATGCCGATTGCGGTCCGTATTGTGAGTGCAGACAAATATGCGGCTTGGCTCACCGAAGCGAAAAAGAAATTCGCTTCGAATGAGGCAAAGCCTGTCGCGCTTGCGGCAAATGAATAATTCAATTGAGTGAAGCCGGGCGACGATCTTCGCCGCCCCGTTGCAATCAGTGATCCTTAGGAACAAACGAATGGCACACGCAGCGACATCACACGATACCCACCATGGTGACCCGACGGGTTGGAAGCGTTGGGTTATGTCGACCAACCACAAAGACATCGGCACGATGTATTTGATCTTCGCGATCATCGCGGGTTTGGTTGGGGGCTTCCTCTCCATCGCCATGCGTCTCGAGCTTCAAGAGCCGGGCCTTCAATATTTCACCAATCCACAGACCTATAATGTGTTCGTGACGGGTCACGGCCTCATCATGGTGTTCTTTGTTGTGATGCCTGCGGTGATTGGTGGTTTCGGGAACTGGTTCGTACCTTTGATGATTGGCGCGCCAGATATGGCCTTCCCGCGCATGAACAATATCTCGTTTTGGCTTCTGCCGGCCGCATTTGCCCTTCTTGTGATTTCGATGTTTGTCGAAGGCGCTCCAGGTTCGAATGGTTTCGGTGGTGGCTGGACTGTTTATCCGCCGCTCGCAACCATGGGTCATCCAGGCCCCGCGCTTGATTTCGGTATTCTCTCGCTGCACTTGGCGGGTGCGTCTTCCATTCTCGGTGCAATCAATTTCATCACAACAATTTTGAATATGCGCGCACCGGGCATGACGATGCACAAGATGCCGCTCTTTGCGTGGGCGCTTCTCGTGACGGCCTTCTTGCTTCTTCTGTCGCTTCCGGTCCTTGCCGGCGCGATCACGATGTTGTTGACCGACCGCAATTTCGGCACGGCCTTCTTTGATCCGGCCAATGGCGGTGACCCGATCCTCTATCAACATCTCTTCTGGTTCTTCGGTCACCCCGAAGTGTACATCATGATTTTGCCGGGCTTCGGCATCGTCAGCCACATCATCTCGACCTTCTCGAAAAAGCCGATCTTCGGCTATCTCGGTATGGCTTACGCGATGGTGGCGATTGGGGCCGTCGGCTTCATCGTGTGGGCTCACCACATGTACACAGCGGGTCTTGCTCTTAACACGCAACGTTACTTTATGTTCGCCACGATGGTGATCGCCGTGCCGACAGGCGTGAAGATCTTCTCATGGATTGCGACCATGTGGGGTGGTTCGATCCGCTTTACCGCCGCGATGCAATGGGCAATCGGCTTCATCTTCCTCTTCACCGTGGGCGGTGTGACGGGTGTCGTTCTTGCGAATGCCGGTATCGATCGCAATCTCCACAACACATATTACGTCGTGGCTCACTTCCACTATGTGTTGTCACTGGGTGCGGTGTTCTCGATCTTTGCGGGTTTCTATTACTGGTTCCCGAAGATGTCTGGCCGCATCATTCCCGAGTCGATCGGCATTCTCCATTTCTGGGTCGCCTTTATTGGCGCAAACGTGCTCTTCTTCCCGATGCATTTCACGGGTCTGTCGGGCATGCCGCGTCACTATGTTGATTATCCGGAAGCTTTTGCCGGTTGGAACCGCATCTCGTCCTATGGTTCTTATATTTTCGCCGCCGGTTTGCTGATCTTCTTCTATGGCATTCTGCGCGCTTATCTGAGCCCGGTTCGTGCGGTGAACAATCCATGGGGTGAAGGGGCTACGACGCTCGAATGGACATTGAGCTCACCGCCTCCGCACCATCAATTTGACACGCTGCCGCGTTTCTCTGGAAGCGGTCACTAAGGGACGTCGTAAGGCGGACCCCCGCCTTCGATGGGATCTTTTTAAAATAATCAGAGCGGGGGAACCCCCGCTCTTTCCTGTTACGGAACAACAACGCTCGCCATGACGATTGCCGCTGAACGTCTTGATCCCGCTTCACCCGCTTATGACGAAGAGCGGCCGACAATCGCTTTTGGCACTGCGCGCGATTATTATGAGCTCTTAAAACCGCGCGTGATGCAGCTTGTGATCTTCACAGCGCTTGTGGGCATGCTCACATCACCAGAAGCGATCAATCCGATTCTCGGCTTTGCGAGTCTACTTGCGATTGCCGTCGGTGCGGGTGCATCGGGCTGCCTCAATATGTGGTATGACGCGAGCATTGATGCGCTGATGGCGCGCACATCGAAGCGTCCGATTCCTGCAGGCGCAGTGAAGCCCGATGAAGCGCTCGCTTTCGGCATGACGCTTTCGATTGGATCGGTTTTGTTTCTTGGATTGATTGCGAATTGGCAATCGGCGGCGTTTCTCGCTTTCACGATTTTCTTCTATGTCGTGATTTACACAATGTGGCTCAAACATTGGACAGCACAGAACATCGTGATCGGCGGTGCTGCGGGCGCGTTCCCTCCCATGATCGGTTATATGGCGGTCACGGGCAGCGTGAGCCTTGAGAGCTTTCTCTATTTCCTTTTGATCTTTATCTGGACGCCACCGCATTTCTGGGCCTTGGCTCTTGTGAAGAGCAATGAATATGCGCGTGCGGGTGTGCCGATGTTGCCTGTTGTTGCAGGACCTGATGCCACGCGTTTGCAAATCCTGATCTACTCGCTCGCGCTCATTCCGGTGGGCATGGCACCGGCGTTGATTTCAAATGCCGGGTGGATTTATCTCTTTGTTGCCACAGCGTTTGGCATCGTGCTCGCTTATTATGCCTATGATCTTTATCGCAAACGTGAAGGGGACGAAGGGCGCAAAGCCGCGTTCCGTTTGTTCGGTACATCAATCATCTATCTGTTCGCTCTCTTTGGTGCGCGTCTGGTTGAGCAGTTACTTCCCTATATTCCGTGGAGTTTGATGAAATGAGCAGCCCTTCGCATCTGCAGGAATTGACCGAGGAAGAACTTCGTCGCCGCAACGCCCGTTCGCGTGCGCTCGGGTGGTTTTTAGGCGCGCTGGTCATTCTGTTTTTCGTTGTCACCATCGCCAAACTTGGCGGCAATGTAATGAACCGTCCGATCTGATCCATGTCTGAAGCGCCATCCCCTCGCATCGCTTCCAATCGCACAACGCTCATCGCGTGCGTCGCGCTTGTGGGTGTGATGGTGGGCGCGGCCTATGCGGCGGTTCCGCTTTATCGACTCTTTTGCCAATTGACGGGTTTTGGCGGCACGACACAGGTGGCAAGCGCCGCACCCGCAAATGCGTTGGCGCAAATGATCTCGGTCCGCTTCGACGCGAATGTCGCGCCGGGCTTGCCCTGGACATTCAAGGCGGAAACGCCGGTGACGACTTTGAAGATCGGTGAGACCGCAACGATTTTTTACAAGATCACAAACAATGCGGCGGAGCCCGTCACTGCGCAGGCAACCTATAATGTCCAGCCTGACCTCGCCGGAGCCTATTTCAACAAGCTGCAATGTTTCTGCTTCAATGATCTCACATTGAAACCCGGCGAAACGCTTGATGTGCCCGTCGTCTTTTTCGTCGATCCGGCGCTTGTAAACGACGAAGACATCGCCCGCCTCGATACAATCACGCTTTCCTACACATTCTTCGCCTCCAAGAGCCGGAAAACACCGGTCGCGGAGTTGACAGAACCACCTAAACCGCAATTGTAACCCTTGAAAGAGTGGGCGTCCGCAAGACGGGGCCCAGAGAAGACCGGAGACCTCGCTATGGCCGACGCGCACGCAAGAAACCACGATTACCACATCGTCGATCCGAGCCCCTGGCCGTTTGTAGGCTCAGTCAGCGCCTTCATTTTCGCAGTTGGCGCGATCATGACCATGAAGGGTATGCATATCGGCACGCTTAAAGCCGGCCCGATCATTTTCACAGTCGGTATTCTTGGCATTCTCTACACGATGCTCTCCTGGTGGTCGGACGTCATCAATGAAGCTGAGCACAAGGGCAATCATACCCGCGTTGTGCAAATGCATCATCGCTACGGCATGATCATGTTCATCGCTTCCGAAGTGATGTTCTTCGTGGCGTGGTTCTGGGCCTTCTTCGACTCAAGCATTTACGCTGGTGAAGAAAAAGCTTTCTTGCGTCATGCGTTCACAGGCGGTCACTGGCCGCCGACGGGTATCGAAGTGTTCGATCCTTGGCATTTGCCGCTTCTCAACACGCTCATTCTTTTGACATCGGGTACAACGGTGACGTGGGCGCATCACGCGCTTCTCCATAATGATCGTCAGGGTTTGAAGCAGGGTCTGTGGTTGACGGTTATTCTCGGCGCGGTTTTCACCTGCGTACAGGCTTATGAATATGCCCATGCGCCATTCTCATTTGGCGGCCATATCTATGGCGCGACCTTCTTTATGGCGACCGGCTTTCACGGTTTCCATGTGATTATCGGAACGATCTTCTTGGCTGTGTGCTTGTTGCGCGCCTCAAGAGGTCATTTCACGCCGAAGCAACATCTCGGTTTCGAATTTGCTGCTTGGTATTGGCATTTCGTTGACGTGGTGTGGCTCTTCCTCTTCGTCTCCATCTATCTCTGGGGATCGAATTGGGGTGCGGCATTCCACGGCCACTAAAACCGATAAGGTTGAATTCGAAGGGGCGGCTCGGGCCGCCCCTTTTTCGTTTGTCAAAGCCTGGCTGATCGCTTCGCAATATCGCCACAAAGCCGAGCAAGGACAGCTTGAATGCTCATTGACTGATAATGTCTTTTGCAAAGAGGTTTTTGTTGTGCGTCGTCTGCTTGTTCCTGCGATTTTTTCGGCGATAGCTCTCAGCATTCTTTGCGGGCTGGGCGTGTGGCAGCTCCAAAGACTTTACGAGAAAGAGGCGCTGTTAAAGCGCATCGATCAATCGCTTAAAGCCGATCCTGTGGCGATGCCTCTCGAGTCTGAATGGTCGGCGTTAAAGCCTGATGATTATTCCTATCGAAAAATCACGGTGAGCGGTGAATTCGATCACAAGCATGAAGCGCATTTCTTCGGTTTTATTATCACCGACAGCAGAGGGGGCTCTGCGCCTGGTTATTTTGTTTTGACGCCGCTCGATCTTCCGGACGGTAGTCGCGTGATCGTCAATCGCGGCTTCGTTCCCGAAGCGTTGAAAGAGAAAGAGCAGCGTGCGCTCGGTCTCATCGAAGGCCCCGTTACGATTCAAGGATTGATGCGCGTACCGGAACGGCGCGGGCTTTTTACCCCGACAGATGATCTCAAAAAAAATATTCGCTTTCTGCGCGATCCCGCTGCGATCACCGCGTCTTTTGGTCTTGAGCGTGTGGCGCCCTTTATTGTCGATGCGGATGCAACCCCGGTGCCCGGACGCTGGCCGGAGGGCGGACATACGGTCGTCTCAGTACCGAACAATCATCTTGAATATGCGCTGACCTGGTTTGGTCTGGCGCTCGTCCTTGTGGGGGTCTTTACAGCTTTCGTTCTGAAAGCCCGCAAGGCCTAGACCTTGCCGCTTGCCAGAGGCGGCTTTCTGTTTCTAAAGAAGATGAAACTTCATCAAGGAAACGCCGCCTGTGTCCCGCCCTGCCATGATCCATCACTCCACCCGCGGTGAAGCGCCAGCGCTCGGCTTCTCGGATGCGTTGCTTGCGGGCCTTGCGCGTGATGGCGGTCTTTATTGGCCGAAAGCCTTTCCGGCTTTAACGGAAGCAGCGATTTCGGATTTCGCCGGACGTCCTTATGCTGAGATCGCGGACCGTGTCATCAGCCTCTATGCGGATGACATCGCGCCTGAACCGCTTTCAAAGATGATCCGTGAAGCCTATGCGACGTTCAGGCATCCCTCTGTCTGTCCGCTCATTGAAATCGACACCAATCTTTTTGTGCTGGAACTTTTCCATGGTCCAACACTCGCCTTCAAAGATGTGGCGATGCAATTGCTCGGACGTTTGATGGATCATGTGCTCGCTCTGCGCAATGAGCGCGCCACGATTGTAGGGGCGACATCAGGAGATACGGGCGGCGCGGCGATTGATGCGTTTAAAGGGTTAAACCGCGTCGATATGATAATCCTCTATCCGCAAGGTCGAGTGAGTGAAGTGCAACGCCGTCAGATGACGACTGTGGATGCTCCCAATGTTCACGCCGTTGCGGTTGATGGTACTTTCGATGATTGTCAGGCTTTGGTGAAAGCGATGTTCAATCATCATGCGTTTCGCGATCGTTTGAAATTGTCCGGTGTGAATTCGATCAATTGGGCGCGCATCGTCGCGCAAATCGTTTATTATTTTTCTGCCGGCGTCTCTTTGGGCGCGCCGCATCGCAAAATTTCATTCGCGGTGCCGACCGGAAATTTCGGCGATATTCTTGCAGGCTATGTCGCAAAGCTTATGGGCTTGCCCGTGGGACGTTTGTCGGTTGCGACCAATGAGAATGATATTCTCGCGCGCGCGCTATCCACGGGCCGTTATGAAATGGCGGGTGTCGTCGCCACAAGCTCGCCCTCGATGGATATTCAGATTTCATCGAATTTCGAGCGGCTCCTTTATGACGTGATGGGACGGGATGCGGGCGCGTTGCGCAACATGATGGCGACGTTGCAACAATCAAAAAGCTTTACGATTCCCTCGTCAGCTCTTGATCTGATGCGTCGTGATTTTACGGCTCTGCGTGCCGATCGCGCGGCGGTTGATCATGAGATGAAACAAACCTGGCAGCGCGCCGGCTATCTTCTCGATCCGCATACGGCGATTGGTGTGAAGGCTGCGCGTGCATTGCTTAAAGAAGATCACGCGACGCCAGTCGTCGCATTAGGCACGGCGCATCCCGCTAAATTTCCTGATGCCGTGAAAGCTGCAACAGGTGTTCATCCGGCTTTGCCGGAGCATCTTGCCGATCTCATGTCGCGGAAAGAACGCGTGACAGAATTGCCCAATGATCAAGCGAAGATCGAAGCCTTTATCACCGCGCATGCTCGCGCAGCTCAGGAGTGAGCGCGGTGAGCGTCTCTGACCGCGCCGAGAATGTTCGCGTCACAACGCTTGAAAACGGATTGCGTGTGGTGAGTGAAACCATGCCCGGTTTAGCGACTGTTGCGATGGGCATTTGGAGTGGTGCGGGTTCGCGGCATGAAAGCGCGGAAGAGCAAGGTCTTGCACATCTTCTTGAGCATATGGCGTTTAAAGGTACGACGCGCCGCAATGCTTTGCAGATTGCCGAAGAGATCGAAGCGGTCGGCGGCGAGGTAAATGCTGAAACCAATACGGAATACACAGCTTATTACGCGCGCACGCTTGGGCCTGATATGCCTTTGGCGGTTGATATTCTGACCGATATTCTTGCCGATCCCGCTTTTGATATGACTGAACTTGCGCGTGAAAAAGAAGTGATCTTGCAAGAAATCGGTTCTTATGAAGACACGCCCGATGAAGTCGTTTTCGATATGGTGATGGAAACGGCTTTCGCGGGCGCGCCAATTGGACGCCGGATTCTCGGCACACCGAAAACGGTTCGTGCGCAAAATCCGAAAACCATGCGCGGCTTTATGGATCGCACCTATCGTTTGCCGTCGATGGTTGTTTCAGCAGCGGGTGCGATTGATCATGACGCTTTGATCCATGAAGTCGGATCTCGGCTATCGAGCTTTTCGCATGATCAAGCGCCGGAACCGGAACTGGCGCTCTATACGGGAGGCGACAGCCGCCGCGTGAAAGCGCTTGAACAAGCGCATCTTGTTTTTGGTTTTGATGCGCCTTCATGGCGTGATCCTGATCATTACGCGATGCATGTGTTTTCCAATATCCTTGGCGGCGGCATGTCATCGCGACTTTTTCAAGAAGTGCGTGAGAAGCGCGGTCTTTGTTACGAGATCTATTCTTTCTTCTCGCCGTTCTCGGATTCTGGCTTCTTTGCGATCTATGGCGGTACGGGCGAAATGCAGCTTACCGATTACACACCGCTTGTTCTTGATACGCTCTGTGACGCCACAAAATCTGTGACCATGGCTGAAGTCTCGCGCGCAAAAGCGCAGATGAAAATGTCTCTGCTCACTGCACTTGAATCGCCCGGTCGTCGTGCTGAACAAATGGCGCGGCACATGCTCGCTTATGGTCGCGTGTTGCCGCGTGATGAAATGGTGTCGATGATTGATGCAATCACAATTGATGACGTGTGCCGCGTGGCCTCGCGCTCGCTACAAGCGCCACCGACCATTGCCGCGATTGGCCCGATCAAGCCGCTGATGTCGATCGACGCCATGGTTGCGCGGCTTGGCACGCCCGTGCCGAAGATGAATTAGGCACGCGTTTCATGGCGCTCTTTGCTCGCTCAGATCGCGCCCGTGCGGTGAACCCCCTTCGCGGTGGCGATCTTCTTCTTCGTCTTCCGGTGATGGATGATTTTCCGGCTTGGGCGCGCTTGCGTGCGGAAAGCCGCGCATTTCTCACGCCGTGGGAGCCAAGCTGGCGGGATGATGATTTGACGCGCAGCGCCTTTCGCTTGCGTTATTTCAATCCGGAAGATCGCGACATCCTCTATCCCTTTTTTATTTGTGATGCGACGAGCGGTGCGCTTTTGGGAGGGATCAGTTTCGGCCATATCAGGCGTGGCGTCGCCCATTCCGGTATGATGGGCTATTGGATGGGCGCTCCCCATGCGGGGAAGGGGATCATGACCCGCGCGGTACCTTTGGCGCTGCGGCTCGCTTTTGGCCCTGTGGGGCTTCGGCGGGTCGAGGCTGGATCCTTGCCCCGAAATACCGCCTCAATCCGTGTTTTGGAGGCCAACGGCTTCCAGCGCGAGGGATATGCGCGGCAATATCTCTGCATCAACGGCATTTACGAGGACCATGTCCTCTATGCGCGGCTGAAAGATGACCCGCCGGTGTGACACCGGAAGCAGGCTTTCGGTTTACCTTTCCCCCTGCCTTGCGATAGGGTGCCGCCTCCAAGAGGGAGCCTTCTGAATTTGATCCTCCGCGCCTTCATTTTAAGCTTCGTTCTCTGCGGCGCGGCCCTCTTTTTTTCAGGACCGGCGCGCGCGCTTGATCTCGTGGTCATTCATGACGAGGCGGATACGCTTGATCTATTGCCGAGCGTTGATCGGCATCGGTCGAGCGGCGACGAAATCCAGATCTCCACCGCGCCCGGCGCAGATGGCATTGTACGCCGCATTGCGGTTAAGGCGAAAAACACCGGCAGCCAACCGGATTGGATTGTCTTTGCTCTTCGTAATGATACGGATAAAACTTTGGTGCGCTGGCTTGTGGCGCCGCATCAAAGATTGATCGGTTCCGGCGTTATCTGGCCTGATCTTGGTGCGTCTCGCATCGCCAATCTCACCGCAAGCCAAGGCACACCACCTGATCGTGTGCCGAATACCGAAGCGGATATTTTTCAGTTGACGCTTGAGCCCGGCGCGTCGGTGACATTCGTTGCGGAACTTGCAACACCGAATTTACCCGAGCTCACTTTATGGTCGCCTGAAATCTATAAAGACACTGCGAATGGTCTCACCTTTTATCGTGGCATCATCACCGGCATCATCGGACTCTTGGCGCTGTTTCTCACCGTCTTGATGCTTATTCGCGGTACGTTGATCTTCCCGGCGGCGGCACTTCTTGCCTGGGCGGTTGCCGCTTATGTTGCGGTTGATTTTGGTCTTCTCGGTCTTGTGCTTTCGGTTTCACCGGAAGCGGAACGTATTTATCGCGCCGGCGCTGAAGCGGTTCTCGCGGCTACTTTGATTGTGTTTTTGTTCTCCTATCTCGATCTCAATCGTCTGCGCATTCATTACAGCCAGATTGCGACGGTCTGGCTCATTTTTCTCGGCACACTTTTCGCAATCATCTTTGTTGATCCGGCGGTGGCTGCGGGCCTTGCGCGCTTGTCGATTGCAGGCGTCGCCGTTTTCGGATTTTTACTCATCGTCTATCTCGCGACCCATGGGCAAGCCCGTGCTATTCTTCTTATTCCGACATGGATCATTTTGTTTGCTTGGGTCACGGCGGAAGGCTTCACACTTCTTGGCCGTGTGAGTGGTGATCTTGCGCCGCATTCATTGATCGGCGGACTTGTGCTGATCATTTTGTTGATCGGATTTACGGTCACGCAACATGCGTTTTCTGGATCGGGACTGGTGGGCGCTGAATTGGCCGACGCCTCACGCAAGGCACTCGCGCTTACAGGTGCGGGCGATATTATTTTCGATTGGGATTTGCAGCGTGATCAGGTGCGTGTCGGCGCCGAAGCGGAAGCGGTACTCGGCTATCCAACAGGCTATCTCGCCGGGACTTCGCATGAATTTATTGATCATCTTAATCCCGCTGATCGCGATCCGTTTTCAACCGCGGTTGATCGGATTTGCCATGAAAGGCGCGGGCGGCTTTCGAGCGATATTCGTATCAAAGCGGATGATGGCCATTATCATTGGTTCCGGTTGCGCGCGCGCCCGGTTGTGGGTGAAGGCGGAACGGTTCTGCGTTTGATGGGCACACTCTCGGACGTGACCGATTCACGTTTGACCGAAGAGCGTTTGTTAAATGATGCGATCCATGACGGTTTGACCGGACTTCCCAATCGCCGTCTTTTGCTCGATCGCATTGATACGATGCTGCATTTGATGCGTGCGGGCGAAGCGTTACGGCCAACCGTCGTCACAATCGATATTGATCGTTTTCATGAAACTAATACATCGCTGGGATTAAGTGGTGGCGACGCTTTGCTTCTTGCCGTCACACGCCGCCTTGTGCGCCTTGTGCAACCGCAAGACGGTTTGGCGCGTATTGGCGGTGATCGTTTTGCCATTCTGCTTTTATCCGAAAAAGATCCCGCACCAATCACCGCGTTAGTCGATCAAATCCGCAAGACATTGTCCGCGCCAATATCTGTGAGCGATCGTGAAGCGAATTTTACCGTCTCCATTGGTATCGCCTTGCCGGATCAACGCGCTGAGACGAGCGCGGATTTGTTGCTGCGCAATGCCGAGATAGCGGTCGCTCATGCGAAAAAGCTGGGTGGTGATCGGATTGAAGTCTTCCGTCCCTCGATGCGCGCACAATCAAGCGAAAGACTGGCGCTTGAAATCGATCTGCGTTCGGCGATTTTGCGCAATCAGATTTTTGTGACTTGGCGTCCGGTTGTGCGCTTGGCCGATCGTTCGATTGCGGGCTTTGAAGCCGAGACGATCTGGGATCATCCGGATCATGGCGTGTTGAGCCAAGATGAATTTATGGAACTGGCAGAGAGCGCCGAACTTATCGGTTCGCTCACAAATTTCATTCTTGAGCAAACGCTTAATGAATTGAGCGTCTGGCATAAATTGCTTGAAACGGATCCGTTGCTTTACGCCATTCTTCCGGTGTCGAATGCGATGCTTGAGCGCGGAGATTTCTTGCGCGATGTTAAAGCCGCATTGGCGCGTGCTCCTGTTTCACGCGGAACATTGCGCGTTGAAGTGTCTGAAACCTATCTCATGGATCATCCTGAACATGCGGTACATGTTTTAAATGGACTTGCAGATATCGGCACCGGTATTGCCATCGGTGATTTTGGTCATGGCTATTCATCGCTCGGTTATCTCGAGCGCTTTCCCTTTGGTGCGATCCGCCTGTCGCGTGCCGTAACACGGCCTGATCCTTCAGGCGTAAGGCCTGCGATCTTACGTTCGGTTGTAACACTCGCGCATGATCTGGATGTTGAGTTAATCGCTGACGGATTGGAAACAGAATCCGATGCGATTCAATTTGTGCAATTAGGATTTGGTTTGGGGCAGGGCGCTACTTTCGGCCCGGCTATGACGGCGCAAGAAACACGTAAACTCATCAAAGGGTAAGTGCTGATCTTCTTAAGCGTGACCAGCAACGGAAGACAGCATCGCCGGATCCACACCGATCAGTGAAAGTGCGCGCGCATATTTTGTTTCGTGATCGCGGTCAAACAAAATGTCGTGACGGGCTGGGCACAGAATCCAGCCATTATCACCCAATTCGTTTTCGAGTTGGCCGGCACTCCAGCCGGCATAACCCAATGCAAACACGGCTTCATCAGGCCCTTGACCTTTTGCAATCGCTTGCAGAATTTCGATGCTCGCGGAAAGACGAACATGATCAGACACCGCAACCGATCCATAGTCTCTTCGCGCATCTGTTGCATGCAACACAAAGCCGCGTGACGTTTCAACAGGCCCGCCGCGTAAAACCGTCATCTCACGAATATTCGGTGGAATCTGGATGTCTTCGCTTTTCGGCAACAGATTCAATTGCTGAAGAAGATCTGAAAATTTGATCTCATCAGCGGGCTTGTTGACGATAAGACCCATCGCCCCTTCGACCGAATGCGCACAAAGATAAATCACGGTTCGGCTAAATCGTTCATCGCCGATGCCCGGGGATGCCACGAGCAATTGGCCTCTGAGAAAAAGCTGATCCGTTTTGTCGATCATTTCGACTCCTTGATCCTCATTTCAGTCTAGCCCGATTTTTCGATTTTGTGAAACACGCAAGTTCAAAGACATATATAATGCGAGACATGGCAAAAGAGAGAAGAAGAGATTACATAGAATTATGAGTTTTTTACGGACTGTTCTCGGCGCTTTGAGTCTTGCATTGGTGATGGCCGCACCCGGTTTGGGCGCCACAAGCGCAGCTGTGCCCGAAGCAAAAGTGCAACTTCGAGATGGTGGCGCCGTTGAGGGTGCCACACGGCTTGCCGGGCTTGAAATCAGCCTCTCCGGCAAAGCGAAAACCTATTGGCGCATGTCGGGCGATTCCGGTCTGCCCCCGCTTTTCGATTGGTCCGGATCGGAAAATGTGAAATCCGTCACGGTCGAATGGCCTCGTCCTGAACGGATGCCCGATGCGGCGGGGACGATCCTCGGCTATCGAGGGCAGGTGATCTTTCCTTTGCTCGTCCAAGCGCTTGATCCTGCGAAGCCGATCCAGCTTAAGGTCAAACTGGACTTTGGCCTTTGTGAGGAGATTTGCGTGCCTCTCTCGGCTGAAGCCTCGCGTCTCTTGAATGACGGTGGTGATAAAGCCGCGATCGACACATTTCGCGCGCTGGTTCCAAAGAAAGGGTCACTGGGCACGGCACCCGATCCGCGCTTGCTCTCGATCACGCGCGCAGCCGACACGAATGATGCGCTTCTTTTGGCCGTAGGCGCGCCAATAGGCGATCTCGTGCTTGAGGGACCGAAGGGCTGGTATTTCGGCGATGCGGTGCGTGGAGGGGGCTCCGACGCCACGCCGGTCTATCGGGTGCGCATTCTCGAAAAGCCGCGCGACGCCGCCCTTGGCGGCTTAAAACTGATTGTTACATTGCTTGGGGATCAAGCGGCTACAGAGACCGAAGTGACGCTCGACCCGAACGGGGCAATCCGTTAGGCAGGGGCAACGTAAACTCCTCGCGATTCATTTTTCTCCGTTTCAGGAATCTCTCCATGACCATTGCTGTTGGCCAAAGCCTCCCCGAAGTGACATTCCGCATTCCTACAAAAGACGCTCCGTCCGCCCGCACCACGAGCGAGATCTTCAAAGGTCGTCGCGTTGTTTTGTTTGCGGTGCCGGGCGCTTTCACGCCCACCTGCCAGAACAATCATTTGCCCGGCTATCTCAAGTTCCGCGATCAGTTTTTGGCGAAAGGCATCCATGAAATCGTTGTCGTCTCGGTCAATGATGTTCATGTGATGAAGGCCTGGGCGCAAGCCAATGACGCGTTGGACAAGATTGCATTCTTGGCCGATGGCAGCGCTGAATTCACAAAAGCTGTCGGTCTTGTGCTTGATGCCACCGCCGGTGGCTTGGGCATTCGCTCGCTTCGTTATTCCATGCTTGTTGAAGACGGCGTTGTGAAAATCCTCAATATCGAAGACAGCCCCGGCAATGCCGATATTTCGGGCGCTGCGGCGTTGATCACACAGATCTGATCAACACGAATGCGGGATCGCGTTTGATGCGGCTTCTTCTCATAGGATCAGGCGGGCGCGAACATGCGCTCGCCTTGAAACTTTCGCAAAGCCCGAAATGCGATGCGCTCTTTGTTGTACCGGGTAATCCCGGCACCGCGCACTGCGGTACCAATGTTGCGCTTGATGTTGCAAATCATGGCGATGTGATTGCGTTTTGCAAGCGCGAGGCGATTGATCTCGTCATCATCGGTCCTGAAGCGCCATTGGTTGCTGGGCTTGTCGATGATCTTGAGGCGCAAGGCATTAAAGCCTTTGGCCCTTCAAAAGCGGCAGCGCAGCTTGAAGGCTCGAAAGCCTTCACAAAAGAACTTTGTGTCGAAGCGAATATTCCGACTGCCGCTTTCAAACGCGTGCACGATGCAAAAGCCGCGAAAGACTATATTCGTCAACAGGGCGCACCGATTGTTGTGAAAGCCGATGGGTTGGCAGCTGGTAAAGGGGTTGTGGTTGCTGAAGCGATTGAAGAGGCGGAAGCAGCTGTTGACATGATGTTTGGCGGCGCGCTTGGGAAAGCGGGCGCTGAGCTTGTGATAGAAGAATGCTTAATAGGCGAAGAAGCGTCTTTCTTCGCACTTGTTGATGGCACGCATGCTTTGGCACTGGCCTCCGCTCAAGATCACAAACGTGTGGGTGATGGGGATACAGGTCCGAATACCGGCGGCATGGGCGCTTATTCGCCTGCGCCCATTATTGATGAAGCCATGAGCGCGCGTGTGATGTGCGAGATCATTATTCCAACCGTTGATGCGATGAAGCGACGTGGTACGCCGTTTCGCGGTGTATTGTTCGCTGGTTTGATGATCACAAGAGAGGGGCCGAAGCTTATTGAATATAATACGCGCTTTGGTGATCCTGAATGCGAAGTTTTGATGCCGCGTCTTGAGAGCGATCTTGTTGATCTTATTCTTGCAACTGTTGAAGGTCGCTTGGATCATATCACGCCGCAATGGTCGCGTGATGCGGCGCTGACCGTTGTGATGGCGGCGAAAGGTTATCCGGGCACGCCGCAAACCGGCACTGAAATTCATAATGTCGATCAAGCGACCGCAATGAAAGACGTGACCGTCTATCATGCAGGCACAGCCAAGCGCGAGAACGGTGTGCTTGTTTCAAAAGGCGGTCGCGTGTTGGCGGTAACGGCGCGTGGTGCAACCATAGCAGAAGCACAAAGCCGCGCTTATGAAGCGGTGCAGATTATCGAATGGCCCGACGGCTTTTATCGCAAAGATATTGGGTGGCGCGCGATTGCGAAAGCCGACGGAGTGGATCGCGTTTACTAAAAACAAAAACGCCCCGTTGATACGGGGCGTTTTGATTTTGTTATGAGATATTTTCGAATTACGGCAGCGGGGCCGGTGCATCCGAGAGCGAATGCAGATAGGCGATGATGTCGGCGCGCTTTGCCGGATCTGCAAGACCTGCATAACCCATCGCGGTGCCCTTCATGTAGCCTTTAGGATTGGCAATGAAAGCATCGAGATTGTCATAGGACCATTTCTCGCCCTTGTCGGCACGCTCCTTGAGCGCAGCTGAATAATTGAAACCTTCAGCCGAACCCTTCACGCGTTCGACAATGTTCCACAAAACAGGGCCGACCTTGTTGGCGGTACCCTTTTCGAAATTGTGACAGGCTGCGCAGGCTTTCACGCCCGCTTGCCCGCGCGCCACATCGGCTGTCTTCAGACGAACCGCAATCGGAGCGGCAGCCTCTGCGCTCGCTTCCGCTTTCGGTGCGGCCGCGGTTTCTTCAGCGCCCGGGAGCGCATAACCTTCAACCTTCACCTTGGGGCCGGCAAAAATGAACTCGGCCACGATGCCGGTGCCCATCATAAAGAGCAGGATGCCCAAAACCGCGCCAGCAATCTTGTTAAATTCGAACGAGTCCATTCCGAATCTCCGATAGTCCCACCAAGCAAACCGGACCGGGCGCGCCCACGCGCGGCCTCTTTTTCCGGACGCACCCGATTACCCGCTTTGCGCCGGTCTTGGCAACTCGTATAAGCGGTTTCTGGGTGATACTTTTTGTCATTCCGCCTCTAAATTCGCACTTCATTCATCAAAGCAGTCAAAATGTCCGATCCAGTCATCCTTATTCCGGCCCGAATGGCCTCGACCCGACTGCCGGGAAAGCCTCTGGCCGATATTTGTGGCGAACCGATGATCGTCCATGTCTGGCGGCGGGCGCATGAAGCGGGCATTGGCCCCGTGATTGTGGCGACCGACACGCCCGAAGTGATCGCGGCGATTGAGCGCGTGGGCGGCATCGCCATCATGACGCAGGCGGACCATCCCTCGGGTTCCGACCGGATCCATGAAGCGGTTGAGGCTTTCGACCCCGAAGGGCGTCACGATGTCATCGTGAATGTGCAAGGCGATTTGCCGACGATTGATCCTGAAGCGATTGCCGCTTCCGTACCGCCGCTTGCGGATAAAGGCGTCGACATCGCGACTTTGATCACCGAGATTAAACGTGAGGAAGAAAAGACCGATCCCAATGTTGTGAAAGCGATTGTGAGCGGCATTGGGCCCGCACATTTTCGCGCGCTTTATTTTACGCGCGCCACCGCACCAACAGGTCCTGGACCGCTCTATCATCATATCGGGCTTTATGCTTGGCGGCGTTCAGCGCTGCAACGTTTTGTGACGTTGAAGCCTTCACCGCTTGAAATTCGCGAGCGGCTTGAACAATTGCGCGCGCTTGAAGCGGGCATGAGGATTGATGCCGCTTTGGTTGATGATGTACCGCTTGGTGTCGATGCGCCACATGATCTCGAACGCGCGCGCGCTGTGATCGCTGCACGGGCAAAACATCATTAAAAAGACTTTCATGGATCGGGGAAGACGATGAGTGCGAAAAAATTAATTGCCTATCAAGGTGAACCCGGTGCGAATTCTGATATTGCGTGCCGTGATGTGTTTCCCGATTGGACCCCTTTGCCTTGCGCCTCGTTTGAAGACGCGCTTGGTGCCATTCAAGATGGCACGGCGGAACTCGGTATGATTCCGATTGAGAATTCACTCGCCGGTCGAGTCGCCGACATTCATCATTTCCTGCCGCAATCGGGTTTGCATATTATAGGCGAATATTTTTTGCCGATTCATTTTCAATTGCTCGCTGTAACAGGCGCGACGATGAGCGATATCAAATCGGTGCATAGCCATGTGCATGCCTTAGGCCAATGCCGTAAGATCATTCGTCAGTATGGATTAAAGCCCGTGATTGCAGGCGACACCGCTGGCTCAGCGCGTGAAGTCTCCGAATGGGGCGATAAAACCAAAGCCTCGCTGGCAACGAAACTCGCCGGCGAGATCTACGGCTTGAAGACGCTTGCCGAGAATGTCGAAGACTCGGAGAACAACACCACGCGCTTTGTGATTTTATCGAAAGAGCCGCGCTGGGCGAAGCCGAATAATGGTCCGACCGTGACGACATTCTTATTCCGCGTGCGCAACGTACCGGCAGCACTGTACAAAGCATTGGGTGGCTTTGCGACCAATGGCGTCAATATGACGAAGCTTGAATCTTATATGGTCGATGGCTCTTTCTCAGCGACGCAATTTTTGGCCGATGTTGATGGCCACCCTGAAGATCCGGGGTTGAAATTCGCACTGGAAGAGCTCGATTTCTTTTCACGCGAAGTAAAAATTCTGGGCGTCTATCCCGCGCATCCTTTTCGGGTGAAGAATATTGCGTGAGCAATGAAATCTCTTAACGCATGGCCTGAGTGTCTATAACGCGGCGTGAAAATAGACGCCGCTTTACTTCGTCCCATACATACGATCACCCGCATCGCCCAAGCCCGGTACGATATAGCCGTGATCATTCAAATGACTGTCGATGGCCGCGGTCCAGATGTGAACATCGGGATGCGCTTTCGTGAATTTTTCAATGCCTTCGGGGGCGGCGAGCAAACACACAAAGCGCAAATCCGTGACACCACGACTTTTTAATTTATCAACGGCAGCGATGGCGGAATTTGCGGTGGCCAACATCGGATCCAACACAAGCACAAGACGCTCGGCCACATCACTTGGCGCTTTGAAATAATATTCAATCGCGGTCAGCGTTTCAGGATCGCGATAAAGACCGATATGCGCGACACGTGCGGAAGGCACGAGCGAGAGCATGCCATCAAGAAAGCCGACGCCCGCGCGCAAGATCGGTGCGAAGACAAGCTTCTTGCCCGCGATCATCGGCTTTTTGGTTTTCTCAAGCGGCGTTTCGACATCGACCAGTTCGAGCGGCAGATCGCGCGTCACTTCATAGGCGAGCAACATGCCGATCTCATTCAGGAGTTGCCGGAAATTTGTGGTCGAGCGGTCCTTGTCGCGCATCAAAGTGAGTTTGTGCTGGACGAGCGGATGATCGACGACGGTAACGCCCTTCATGATGGCCTCGCGGTGTGTGATTACCCTTCTGAATTTAAAGGCTGCGGGGTCCGTCTGCCATCAGGCATTTACGGGAAGCGCGGATCTTAAGCTTGTTTTCCACGCATTTCGGTGGCGGTGCTGGTTAGAACCAGCCTTGGCCTCGAGGACCGGGTGGCAAATCAAGCCATTGGGCAACACTCGCACCACTATCGGCGAGACTGGATCTTAATCCTAAAGCGCGGGGCGCTTGGCCATTGGCGAGGCCCACAATCGGCACACATTCGCGGGTGTGGTCTGTGCCTGTCCATGTGGGATCATTGCCGTGATCGGCGGTTAACAAAAGAAGATCGCCTTCATGCAATTTTTCAAGAAGTGATGGCAGGCGTCGATCAAATGCTTCAAGGCATGCCGCATATCCCGCGACATCGCGCCGATGGCCAAATTCGGAATCAAAATCAACAAAATTGGCAAAGAGCAAACCGCCATCTACGAGCGCGTCGGCTTCGTTGAGCAACACATCAAACAGCGCTTCATTGCCGGCGGCTTTCACTTCACGGTCTGTCGCGCGATGAGTGAAAATGTCACCAATTTTTCCAAGCGTAATGATCGATCGTCTATTGGCCTCTGCTCGATCAAGCAATGTGCCTTGCGGCGGGGGAATTGAATAATCTTTCCGGTTCGCAGTGCGTGAAAAAGTTTTTGACGCCTCGCCGATAAAGGGTCGCGCGATGACGCGGCCGATTTTCAAAGGATCAACGAGACGTCGCACAATTTCACAAAGCGAATATAGACGCTTTAAACCAAAATGTGTTTCATGTGCTGCAATCTGAATGACGCTGTCAGCAGAAGTATAGATGATCGGCTTGCCGGTTTTGATATGCGCTTCGCCGTGTTCTTCGATGATGGCTGTACCGGAGGCGTGACAATTTCCGATTATGCCTGGAATTTGACCCTCACGGCATATCGCTTCGATCAACTCGGGTGGAAAAGAATTTTGAATCTCTTTAAAATATCCAAAAGCGAAATCAGCAGGCGCTCCAGCAATTTCCCAATGACCGGAAATCGTATCTTTACCTTTTGAAATTTCTTCTGCGGTGCCAAAAAAACAATGCGGATGAAGTTCTGCTGGTGCGAGAGGAAGGCGCTTGCCAGTCGCATATTCGCAAGCCTCACTCAGTCCCAAAGCGCTAAGATGAGGAAGTTGAAGCGGGCCTTGTCTCAAATCTTTGCGATCCCCTTCACCTCGCGCGCAGGCTTCAGCGATATGGCCTAATGTGTCGGCACCTTCATCGCCATAAAGCGCGGCATCTTTCGCGCCGCCGCAGCCAACCGAGTCAAGAATGATGAGAAAAGCGCGCGCCATGTCTATTCGCGATCAACGAACCAAAAGCGCATCATGAAGCACCTTCCAGCTTGCTTGATCGGGCGCGCAGAGAAGCCCGCCTTTATGAATATCCGGTCGATAGGGTGTGCCATCAAGAAGCGCTGAATATCCGCCGGCTTCCTGATGCATCAACCATCCGGGCGCGTGATCCCATGGCATCAACTTGTTGTAGAATGTAAAATGCGTATGGCCTGATGCCATTAAACGATATTCGTGTGCTGCGCATCGAAGCGCAACACCAGCGGCGACTTTCGCCATGTTCTTTGTGAGTGTCGAGCGCAAAGGTTCATCAACATAACCCCATGACACGCCCCCAACCATTTGATTGAGCGGAGCGGGCTTTGCGACTTGCATATCGCGTGTTTTGCCTTCAAGCGCTTGAAACCACGCCCCCTCACCACGAAGAGCCAGTGCCCAATCTTCACCGAGCGGATCATAAATCAATCCACCAATGATTTCTCCATTCGAGACAACAGCAGCCATCACGCCAAAAAGAGGAAGTCCCGAGGCAAAATTGGCGGTGCCATCGACCGGATCAAGAATGAACAGAAGATCCGGTTCATTAATCTTTGAAAGGAGCGAGCGGTCTTTCTCGGTGCTTTCCTCGCCGATGACAGCGCATTGCGGAAATAAGCTTTGCAGGCGCGCGGTGATAAATCGTTCGGCGGCCTCATCCGCATCGGTGACAAGATCGAGTGCTGAAGATTTTTGACGAATTTGATCTGCATTTAAGGAGCGAAAGCGCGGCATGATTTCTGCGCGCGCGGCTTCGCGCAAGACTTCAGCAACAATCAAAAGATCTTTTCTAGAGAAGCTCATTGTAAATCCTGTCGGGTCTCGTGATGAAAGGCCGCTTCAAACAGCGCTTTTGTATAGGCCTGTTTCGGGTTTGCGAAAAGCGTCTCCGCTTCGCCTTCTTCAACAACAACGCCTTCGCGCATCACCATGATGCGATGAGCAAGTGCTTTGACGACTTTAAGGTCGTGACTGATAAAGAGATAAGCGAGCTTGCGTGTGTTTTGAAGCTTACGCAGAATTTCGACAATTTGCGCTTGAACAGACATATCAAGCGCGGATGTCGGCTCGTCAAGAACGATAAACTTCGGATTGAGCACAATCGCACGCGCGAGCGCGACGCGTTGTCTTTGTCCGCCTGAAAATTCATGCGGATAGCGATGCCGCGTTTCCGGATCGAGTCCAACGTCACGGAGCGCAGAAGATACAAGATCCTCACGCTCTTTCTCACTCAAATTCGGCTGATGCACTTCAAGGCCTTCAGCAATGATGCTGGCAATAGAAAGCCTTGGCGAAAGTGATCCGAAAGGATCTTGAAAAACAATCTGCATGTCGCGCCGCAAGGGTCGCATCATTTTCGATGAATGGGACTCGATGGAAGAGCCGAGCCAGACAATTGGACCCTCAGATGAAATCAACCGCAGCAGCGCCAAACCAAGCGTGGTTTTGCCGGAGCCTGATTCACCAACGACGCCTAACGTTTCACCCTCATGAAGCGCAAGCGAAACGCCATCAACGGCTTTGATGTGACCCACCGTTCTTTGCAGAAAGCCACGCTTAATCGGAAACCAGATCTTAAGGTGATCGGCTTTGAGAAGAAGCGGTGCCGACTGAGGGAGCGGCTCTGCCGTGCCTTTTGGTTCTGCGGCTAAAAGTTTTTTCGTGTAATCATGTTTCGGCGTTGTGAAAATTTCTTTTACTGCGCCTTGTTCGACAATCTGTCCCTTAGTCATCACACAAACGCGATCGGCTAGCCGGCGCACAATGCCAAGATCATGGGTAATGAAAAGAATCGCCATATTGCGGCGCTTTTGAATCTCTTTCAAAAGATCGAGAATCTGTGCTTGAATGGTGACGTCCAAAGCCGTTGTTGGTTCATCCGCGATCAAGAGATCGGGTTCATTCGCAAGCGCCATTGCGATCATGACGCGTTGGCGCTGACCACCCGATAATTGATGCGGATAGGCATTCAAACGCGATGCCGCATCTCGCAGACCCACTTCTTCGAGAAGGGCGAGAATGCGCGCGCGCGCTTGATCTCCGCTTAATCCAGAATGAAGCGAGATGATTTCGCCAATCTGCCGCTCAATTGTGTGAAGCGGGTTGAGCGAGGTCATCGGCTCCTGAAACACCATGGTGATTTCATTGCCGCGTACGCGTCGCAAAGCGTCTTCATCGGCATGAAGCAAATCTTCCCCTTTAAAGAAGACCGATCCTGAGGGATGCGACGCCGGAGGGTAGGTGAGCAATTTTAAAATTGAAAGCGCACTGACGGATTTACCCGAGCCCGATTCCCCCACAAGGGCGACGGTTTCACCTTTGTTGATCGTGAATGAGACACGATCAACCGCGAGTGTCGCCTCGTCACCATTTTTAAAGGCGACCGAGAGGTCTTTCACATCCAGAAGAGGTGCCGCGCTCATGAGAAGGTCTTTCGCGGATCAAACGCATCGCGTACAGCTTCACCGATGAAAATCAAGAGCGAGAGCATGAGCGCGATTACAATAAATCCCGTCAAGCCCAACCATGGAGCAGCGATGTTGGCTTTGCCTTGCAGAAGAAGTTCTCCGAGCGAAGGCGAACCGGGTGGCAAGCCGAAACCCAAGAAATCAAGCGAGGTGAGTGTCGTGATCGAGCCATTCAAAATGAAGGGCAGAAACGTAAGCGTCGCCACCATCGCATTGGGGAGAACATGGCGGAACATAATGCGTGCATCTGATACACCAAGCGCGCGGGCGGCACGCACATAATCAAAATTTCGCGCGCGTAAGAATTCAGCACGTACAACGTGAACAAGAGCCACCCAAGAGAACAAGAGCAGTATAAAAAGCAAAGTGAAAAAACTTGGCTGAAAGAAATTGGATAAAATCATCAAGAGATAAAGCGCAGGGATTGCAGACCAGATTTCAATGAAGCGTTGAAAGATGAGATCCAAGCGACCGCCGAAATAGCCTTGCAGCGCACCGGCAAAGATACCAATCACCGATGAAATTGCGGCAAGGATCAGACCAAACAAGACTGAAATGCGAAACCCATAGATGATGCGTGCCAGCACATCGCGGCCGCCATCATCCGTACCCAGCCAATTCCATTCGATATCGCGGCAGGTCATTCCGCCAGTCTTCTCAGCGACCGTCGCGCAATTCTCCTCGCGCTCCAACCATGTGGGCGGCGCCGGCGCGGGGCTCGGCAAATCTCGATTGATGGTGTTTGAAGCAAAGCGAACTGGCGGCCAAAGCGCGAAACCATGCGCATTAATTTCATCCGCGATCACCGGATCGCGATAATCGGTTTCCGCAAGAAAACCGCCAAACTTCTCCTCAGGATAATCGATAAAGACAGGCGCGAGCCATTCGCCTTTATAGGACACGAAGATCGGTCGATCATTGACAATGAATTCCGCAAAGAGGCAGAGGAGAAAAAGAATTGAGAAGATCCATAGCGAGACATAGCCGCGTCGATTGGCTTTGAAATTTTGCCAGCGGCGGTAATTGATCGGCGAGAGCGAGAAGCGCGCCATTCTCTCACACCTCACGCGTTTCGAAATCAATGCGCGGATCAACCCAAGTATAAATGAGATCCGAGATAAGATTTACGATGAGGCCCAAAAGCGAGAAAATATAGAGCGTTGCAAAAACAACCGCGTAATCGCGATTAACAATCGACTCGAAAGACAGAAGCCCTAAACCATCAAGCGAGAAAACGGTTTCAATCAGCAGTGAACCGGCAAAAAAAGCTGAGATAAACGCACCGGGAAAGCCCGCGATCACAATCAACATCGCATTGCGAAACACATGCCCATAAAGCACACGGGATTCGGATAGACCTTTCATGCGCGCGGTCAGCACATATTGTTTGCGGATTTCTTCGAGGAATGAATTTTTTGTGAGAAGCGTAGATGTCGCAAAAGCACCCAGCGCCATCGAGAGAATAGGAAGTGCGAGATGACGCGCATAATCGGCTATTTTCAAATACCAAGGCAGGGCAACAAAATTTTCTGATACAAGACCCCGTAACGGGAAGAAGGGCGCGAATGATGAGCCTTCACCAAAAAGAATGATGAGCAAAATCGCGAAGAGAAATCCCGGAACCGCATAACCGATAATGACAATCGCCGATGTCCAGATATCAAAGCGGGACCCTTCGCGCACGGCTTTGGCGACGCCCAAGGGAATGGATATCGCATAGGAGAGAAGTGTCATCCAAAGCCCAAGCGAGATTGAGACGGGCAATTTCTCTTTAATCAGCTGCAGGATCGACACGTCACGGAAATAGCTTTTGCCGAAATCAAAACGCAGATAATTCCATAGCATCACGGCGAAACGTTCATAAGCGGGTTTGTCAAAACCGAATTGTGCTTCAAGCTGCTTGATGAATTTCGGATCGAGCCCTTGCGCGCCGCGATATTTTGAAACCGTACCATCAGCCACCGCCGCGCCCGCTTGCATCTGCTGTGATTGGCCACCGAAATCACCGCCAGAGCCGCCTGAAATGCGTGCGGTTGCCGATGTGTCGCTTCCTTGTTGCACTTGCGCAATGATGCGCTCAATCGGACCACCGGGCGCGAATTGTACGACGACGAATGAAATCAGCATGATCCCGAAGAGAGTCGGGATCATGAGCAAAATGCGGCGGAGGATATAAGCAAGCATGGAGGTGAGTTTATGCCTTAATTCTTGGCCGCTGTCTCTTTGGCTTTTGCGTCATCATACCACCAAATTGTGGGGAACGCAGAGGCGCCATATTCGGGCATCTTTTCAGGATGCGAGAAGCGGTTCCAGCGCGCGGTGCGTGAGAAGCCATAAGTCCATTGCGGGACGATGAACTCATAAGACAATAGAACGCGATCAAGCGCGCGCGTTGCGGCCACCAGCTCGTCGCGTGATTTTGCAAAGGCAATGCGATCAATCAACGTGTCAATGGCTTTATCCGCAATACCCATTGTGTTACGGGACCCTTTTTGAGCGGCGGCTTCTGTACCCCAAAATTCGCGTTGCTCATTGCCAGGCGAGAGCGATTGTCCCCAAAGATCGGTGGTGATGTCATAATCAAAATCACGCATGCGGTTTTCATATTGCGCGGGATCAACAACGCGCACTGTGACGGTTAGGCCTAATTTTTCGAGCGATGGTTTCCAGAATAAGAGAATGCGCTCAAATGTTGGATCATCCGCAAGAAGCTCAATCGTAAAGGGTTCGCCTTTTGCGTTCACACGTTTGCCGTCTTTCACAGGGTAGCCCGCTTCGCGCAATAAACGATCCGCTTCTTTCAAATTGTCCCGCACGGCTTGTGGCGTACCATTGACCGGGTTTTTATAGGGTGTTGTGAAAATAGACGCCGGCACTTTATCTTTAACGCTCTCGAGAATTTCCTTTTCTAATCCTTGCGGAAGATCTGAAGAGGCAAGCTCTGTGCCTTCAAAATAGGAATCGATGCGCTTATAGGCACCAAAGAACACGGTCTTGTTCATTTCTTCAAAATCAAATGCGAGATTGAGCGCGCGGCGCACGCGTTGATCCTTGAATTTTTCGCGGCGAAGATTGATCGCAAATCCTTGCATTCGGCCAGTAGCGCGTTCGGCAAATTCTTCACGCACCACACGGCCATTTTTCACAGCCGGAAATTCATAGGCGGTCGCCCAATTCTTCGCGCTATTCTCGAGACGGAAATCATATTGATCGCCCTTGAGGCCTTCAAGCTGCACCGTGGAATCTCGGAAATATTCATAGCGCAACTCATCAAAATTATTTGTGCCCACGGATGTTGGCAAATCAGCTCCCCAATAATCTTTCACGCGTTCATAGGTGATCGAACGGCCAGGAGAAAAAGCTTTCATCCGATAGGGACCAGAGCCCAAAGGCGCTTCAAGCGTCGTCTCGGTGATTGAGCGCTGTTTGCCGGAAGCATCTTTCGCGCTCCACCAATGTTTTGGCAAAATTGGAAATTCACCAATGATCTGCGGCAACTCGCGATTGCCCGGTTGATCAAAACGGAATGTGATTTCACGTTCTGCCGTTTTTTCTGCCTTTGTGACGTGAGCATAATAAGCTGCATATTGCGGGCTATTCGCTTTGAGCGCATCGAATGAAAAAATCACATCGTCGGGTGTAATTGGCGTACCATCATGCCATTTGGCATTCGCCCGCAAACGATAAACAACATATGTTACATCATCAGGATAGGCGACCGCTTCAGCCAAGTCGCCATAAGCGGTCGAGACTTCATCAAGCGAACGCGTGAGAAGCGTATTGTAAAGAAGGCCGATGCCGGCACCAAGTTGCCCTTTCACACCCGCAACCGCAAGATTGAAATTATCAAAAGCGCCTGTTGCTGCCATGCGCACAACACCTGTTTTAGGCGCTTGCGGATTGACGTAATCGAAATGTTTGAAATCAGATTTGTATTTTGGCTCACCCATTAAAGAGAGGGCGTGACGCCATTGAAGATCGGCGGATAGTGCGAGCGTGGGAATAAAACCGAAAACGAGGAACAAAAACGCAATGAAACGACGGATCACGTGAGTTCACTCCTTAAAAAAATGTCAACATCATAACAATCGACGAGCCACAATGTTCACCATCATGGCATAAAATCATAATGCGGTCCGTTGCCGCATCGCAGCTGACAATGTGCCTTCATCAAGATAATCGAGTTCACCGCCCACCGGAACGCCATGTGCCAATTTTGTGACCGTTATTCCATAAGGCGACAAGAGATCCGTGATGTAGTGCGCGGTTGTTTGCCCGTCGACCGTGGCATTCAAGGCGAGAATAACTTCGCGCACATCGCCAGATGAAGCGCGCGCGACAAGTTGATCCAAGGCCAAATCTTTCGGGCCAATGCCATCAAGTGCGGAAAGCACGCCGCCCAAAACATGATAGCGGCCATTGGTGGCGCTCGCGCGTTCAAGCGCCCAAAGATCGGCAACATCTTCGACAACAACAAGGATTGTCTCATCGCGTCGCGCATCGCGGCAAAGCGTGCAGGGCGAGAGCGTATCGATATTGCCGCATGTTTCGCAGGTGATGATTTTTTCACGCGCCATCTGCATGGCATCAGTGAGCGGACTTAAAAGCTGTTCGCGTTTTTTGATGAGATGCAATGCCGCGCGACGCGCCGAACGTGGACCCAATCCCGGCACTTTGCCGAGAAGCTGAATCAGTCTTTCAATTTCGGGGCCGGCGATTGAGGCCATCAGAACAATTTCATGCCCGGAGGAATCGGAAGGCCTGCCGTCAACGCACCCATTTTATCGGCCGTGAGTTGATCGGCTTTCGCACGCGCATCATTCAAAGCGGCAACAAGAAGATCTTCGACGATTTCCTTTTCATCAGCTTTTAGAAGCGACGCATCAATCGAGATTGATTTTGTTTGGCCTTTGACGGTTTGTGTGACCTGCACAAGCCCGCCGCCCGATTGGCCAGAGACTTCCATCGCTTCAAGCTCGGCCTGAACCTGGCCGAGTTTTGATTGCATTTCCTGCACTTTCTTCATCATGCCGAACATGTCTTTCACGGCGAAGGCTCCGTTAATTTAAATCGAAAGGATTAGTCATCATCGCGATCAAGCAGCGTGAAGTCGAAACCGTCTTCAGGCAGCTCGTCATTGTTGTCTGTTGCTTCGATGCGTGTGGCAACTTCGCGAATGTCGACAATCTCAGCGCCCGGAAAAGCGGCAAGCGCGGCTTTGACAATCGGATGCGTGCGTACATCATCAAGCTTTTCAGCTTTTGCTGCGTCTGCTTTCTCGCGCAGAGTCGCTTGACCTTTATCGGAAGAGATCGCGACCACCCAACGGCGATTGGTCCATTCATAAAGGCGTTTTGAAATCGTCGCAGCAAGATCGGAGGATGCGCCGTCGACAGGTGAGAATTCCATACGTCCGTCTTCAAAACGCACCAAACGCAGATCGCGTTCCAATGCGGTTTTCAATGCAATGTCGCGCTTTTCATGAGCCAAGGCCACAAGCGCTTCAAACGAGGTGAGCTTTAAGGCTTGCGGAGCCTGCGCATCCGGCGCGCTTTGCTGAAGCGATGATGGTTCACCGCGCGCAGCAATCGTCATTGATCCATTTGAAACGCGGCGTGCGCTTGTGCCACCGCCAGAGGGCGATGACGAAGATGTGGAAGTTGTGGGCGCATTCGCGCCCTCTTGTTTCAAACGGCGCAGCGTTTCGTCAGGCGTCGGAAGATCTGCAGCATAAGCCAAGCGAATCAACACCATTTCGGCAGCGGTCACAGGGCGCGGTGCGGAGTCAATTTCAGAAAGACCCTTCAACAAAATTTGCCAAGCGCGCGAGAGTACATTCATTGGCAGTGAAATGAAATTTTTGCCGCGTGTGCGTTCGGCTTCTGTCACATCTTGGCTGATCGCCGCATCGGGCACGACTTTCAACCGCGTGATGAAATGGGAAAACTCGGCAAGATCGGCGATGATCTGGCGTGGATCCGCACCGAGATCATATTGTGCTTTAAATTCCATCAAGGCGTCATGCATGCGGCCATGCATCAAATGATCAAAAAGATCGATAATGCGCGCGCGATCCGCAAGACCCAGCATCACGCGCACAGTTTCCGCTTCAACAGTTCCTGCACCATGCGCAATCGCTTGATCGAGCAGCGAGAGCGCATCGCGCACAGAGCCTTCCGCCGCGCGTGCGATCAAAGCCAAAGCATCATCTTCGGCTTTCACAAGTTCGGCGGCGCAGATTTTTTTCAGATGTGCGACGAGCACATCGGCATCGACACGACGCAAATCGAAACGCTGGCAGCGCGACAATATCGTCACCGGCACTTTACGAATTTCAGTCGTGGCGAAAATGAATTTCGCATGCGGGGGCGGCTCTTCAAGCGTTTTCAAAAACGCGTTGAAGGCTTTGTCCGAGAGCATATGCACTTCGTCGATGATATAGACTTTGTAACGCGCGGATGCGGGCGAGTAGCGCACACCATCGGTGAGCTGTTTCACATCATCAATGCCGGTATGCGAGGCCGCATCCATTTCAAGCACATCGACATGGCGCGATTCCATAATCGCGCGGCAATGCACGCCTTCAACGGGCATGTGAATGGTGGGCGCGCCTGTGCCATCGGGCAGAAGATAATTGAGGCCACGCGCGAGAATGCGGGCGGTTGTGGTTTTGCCCACCCCGCGCACGCCCGTGAGCATCCAGGCTTGCGGAATGCGGCCCGTATCGAACGCGTTGGAAAGCGTGCGCACCATCGCTTCCTGGCCGATGAGATCGGCGAAAGTTTGCGGGCGATATTTGCGCGCGAGCACGCGATAGGCGCCACCAGTTTGCGGCGCGCTCGGCAGATCACCGAAGAGAGAGGAGCCGGTATCGGAAGCGGGCGTGTCGCTCATTTGTGGCGTCGTCCCCCGCAAGAAACTTCAACAAACCGGTGAGGAAGGCGTTAGTGCCTCCCCATTTTCAACGAAAAGGAGGGTGGAAGGCTGGACGATGACCCGCCCGGGCTCGTTAGGGCTGCTTCCTTCCGGACCTGACCCGGTTGGCGAGTGGTACGTCCAACGCCAACCTTCCATCCCCTATATCGGGGATCAGACGGGAAAAAACAAGCGATTCGACCGCGCGCCGTTTTTTTACTTCGGGACCGGCGGGGCAGGGTCTAAAACCCCGTCATGAGTAATTTTACCCTCGATTCGCGGCTTGAGGCCGACACGTTTCCCGTTGGCGAGCTGCAGCTTAGCCGCGTGCTGTTGATGAATGATGCGCGGTTTCCGTGGGTGATCCTCGTGCCGCGCCGCGATGGGCTTCGCGAGATCATCGATCTTGAACCCAAAGACCGCGCCACGCTTTACCGCGAAATGGAAAGCGTAAGCGAAGCGATGCAGCGTCTGTTTACGCCAACGAAGCTCAATGTCGCCGCGCTCGGCAATCAGGTGGCGCAATTGCATGTCCACATCATTGCGCGGTTTGACCATGATGCCGCCTGGCCCAAACCCGTATGGGGTGTGGGCACGCGCGAACTCTATGCACAGGACGCGGCACACACGCGCGTCACCGCGCTTTCACGCGCTTTGGGATATCTTTGAATGAATGATCGCTTTTCTAAATTGGGTTATGTGACGAACCCGCTCGACCGTCGCGCAGATTTACGCGATCAAGCCGACGCGCTTAAAAAACTCCGCGCGCAAAAAGACGCGGGCGCATTGGTGTTCGCGGGTGATCAATCGATTTTGAAACACGAAGGCGAGTCGCTTGAAGGCTTATTCGCGCCCCAAGACGTGAGCGCGCTTGGCACGGTGTGCGCGACATTGTTTTTGGGTCTTTACGATGAGCGCCCGATTTTTGCCGAAGAGATTGAGGCAGAAGCCGCCGAGCGTTTGAGCACGCGTGATGATCTCATGGTGATTGATGCACGCTCGATTGCGGTGCAAGGGCTTTTGCCCGCGCCGCTCATCGGCCCGTTGGCGGAAGCGAAAGCGCTTTTGCATTGGCATCGCAAACATCAATTCTGCGCGGCGTGTGGTGCGCCATCGCGTGTTTCGAGCGCTGGCTGGAAGCGTGTATGCGACGCGTGCACGGCAGAACATTTTCCGCGCACCGACCCTGTGGTGATCATGCTCGCGATCAAGGGTGATAAATGTTTGCTCGGACGACAGTCACGTTTTCCGCCGGGCATGTATTCCTGCCTCGCGGGATTTCTCGAGCCCGGCGAAACGATTGAAGCGGCTGTGCGCCGCGAAACTCTCGAAGAAGCGGGCGTGCGTACCGGCGCCGTGCGCTATCTCGCTTCGCAGCCTTGGCCCTTTCCCGCCTCGCTGATGATCGGCTGTTTGGCGGACGCGTTGACGGATGATGTGACGATTGATCACGACGAGCTTGAAGACGCGCGTTTCTTCACGCGTGACGAAGTGCGGCTGATGCTTGAGGGCCAACACCCCGAGGGCCTTCTCGCGCCCCAACCCATGGCCATTGCCAATGCGATCATGAAGTCGTGGGTGTTGGATGGCGAAGGGGTTTAAGCGTTTCTTTCCTCATGGTGAGCCGCGCCGCAGGCGCGTGTCGAACCACTCTTCATCGATAACGACGTCCTTCGACTCGTCGCTCCGCGACGGCTCAGGATGAGGAACATACACCCCACACCCTAACCCCTCACTGCACCCGCCGCTCCTTCAACATCACCGCATCGCGTTGCGCGGCTTCGAGCAATTCAAGAAGCGTTTCAAACGCGCGCGCCTCGCTTGCGCTGAATGTGCGCGTTTCAAGCCGCTCTTCCGCGCGGATCAAAATCGATTGCAACATGAGGCCGAGCACTTCGACGCCCGATTGAAGCGAAAACCCATCCGGTAAATCTTTGAGCAACATCGCGCACCTCTCAAAATAAAAACGGCGCCCGTGCAAAGCGCACGGGAGCCGGGGTGCTAGAAAAGCCACTACCAGATGGCTGCGACGCTTTTAGCCTTGCAGCCTGGACATGACGCCGCCACCCCGACGTGATTGCGTCAGGGCAGTTTGGTGACGGCAGATGCGCTGCCGCTGGTAGGTGAGGTTTTCTAGACCCCAGATCATGAGACCATGACCTAACGTCACTCTAACAAGCCACACCGGCATTTCAACCGAAAAGGCCTCTAAGAACCTCGCAACCCACACGCTCCCGCGCGCGTCCTCATCCCAAACCCCACACGCAATGCGCGAGAATTTGGAGTTAACGCGGCTTTTGGTTGTAAAGCGTTAAGGGAATAAGTGGCTTTTTAGGGAGTGGCGATTGCCGCTCCATTTTCCTTGTCAATAAAATGACGTTAGGTAATGTTACGCCCTAACGCCTGCGTATCCGGCGATTCGTGTACGAACCGTAGGGCAAAATGCGCCTCACTCCCGGAATTGATACGCTCTTTTTTGGCGACAATCTTACGATTCTCAGAAATGAGATCGAAGATGAAAGCGTCGATCTGATTTATCTTGATCCGCCCTTCAACTCGAATGCAAATTACAATGTGCTTTTTAAATCGCCTTCGGGTGATGAAAGCCAAGCGCAAATCGAAGCTTTCGACGACACATGGCATTGGACGGATACAGCCGAACGCGCCTTTGACGATGTGATTAATAGTGGCAATTCGGATGCGGCCGAAATGCTGCGCGCCATGCGCGCCTTTTTAAAAGAAAACGACATGATGGCCTATCTTGCGATGATGGCCGTTCGTCTCATTGAATTGCATCGCGTGTTGAAATCTACAGGCTCGCTTTATCTTCATTGCGACCCGACCGCGAGCCATTATTTGAAATTGCTTTTGGATGCAATTTTTGGTGGTGATCGATTCACAAATGAAATCATCTGGCAACGAACAAACGCAAAGGGGCTTGCCTTCACTCGATTTTCAAAAAATCACGACGTTCTTCTTAGGTATAGCAAATCATCAAAATGGGTTTGGAATCCTCAATATACAGAACATGATCCGGAATATGTTGAAAAATTTTATCGTAACGTAGAACCTTCGACTGGTCGACGTTACACACTTGATAATCTTCTCAATCCGAACGCAAATAGACCCAATCTTACCTACGAATTCTTGGGCGTTCATCGCGTTTGGCGTTGGACTAAAGAGCGTATGCAAGCCGCCTATGAAAACGGCCTGGTAATTCAATCCCGACCCGTTTCAGTTCCTAGATTAAAACGATATCTAGACGAACAGGAAGGTACTCCTGTTGGAGATATTTGGACTGATATTCGACCGATACAATCGCAATCGGACGAACGCCTCGGCTACCCCACACAAAAACCTGTCGCGCTGTTGGAGCGCATCATCAAAGCTTCGTCGAATGAAGGCGATCTCGTGCTCGATCCTTTTTGTGGGTGTGGCACCACAATTCATGCTGCTGAAAAATTGAATCGTAAATGGATCGGTATCGACATCACACATCTTGCGATCGGGCTTATTCGGCGTCGTTTGATTGATGCTTTTCCGCAATGTGAATTTGAAGTTCAAGGCGTGCCGAAAGATGCAGGCGGCGCGCGTGAATTGGCCGCGCAAGACAAGCATCAATTCCAGCTCTGGGCTTTGTCCATGATTGAAGCGCAGCCCTTCAAAGGCGGGCGCAAAGGCGCTGATGGTGGTGTTGATGGCTATCTCTATTTCAAGCCTGATGGCAAGGTGACTGAAAAAGCCGTTGTGATCGTCAAAGGCGGCGATCATGTCGATGTCAAAATGATCCGCGATTTAATCGCGACCGTTGATCGAGAGCGCGAAAAGCTTGGTGTGTTTCTCACTTTGGCAAAACCGACAAAGCCGATGATCGCGGAAGCGGCAGCAGCCGGATTTTATGAAAGCCCCATGCATGGAAAATTTTCAAAAATTCAAATTCTGACCATTGACGATATTTTTGAAAATCATCGACCAGAAATGCCCTTCCGCGATTCAAGTGTTTTCAAACAAGCCAAACGCGAAGAGGGCAAGACCAAGCAATTGGGATTGGATGTGTGAAAAATGATATTTTATGAGGAGGCGGAACGTCATGGTCGAAATCGTTTATGTTTTGACCAATGAGGCGATGCCGGGGCTCATCAAAATTGGGCGCACAACCACAACGGTTGAGCAAAGAATGCGTGAATTAGATACTTCGTCGATCCCTTTGCCCTTTATTTGTTATTATGCCGCAATCGTTAGAAACGCCAACATAGTTGAACGAAAATTGCATGATGCTTTTGGCGATCACCGTGTGAGATTGTCGCGAGAATTTCTTCGGCTTGATCCTTTTCGAGCCAAGTCGGCGTTGGAGTTGGCCGCACTTGAAGATGTTACACCGCGAAATGATGTCGTTGACAGTATTGAAGATGGAGAGGCGCTTCAAAGAGCAACAGATCGCCGTGGCTTTTTCAGATTCTCGAGCGCGGATATTCACACGGGTGCCGTTATCTTTTTTGCTCGTGATCCGTCGTTAACCGCCACCGTGATTAATGACCGTGAGATTTTATTTGAAGGTGAAACAACGAGTCTCTCTGCGGCTGCGTTGAAGGCAATTCGCCGTTTAGGGTATCAATGGAAAACTGTTGCAGGGCCTGATTTTTGGCTGTTCGAGGACGAAACGCTGTCTGAACGGCGGCGCCGTTTGGAAGAGCGGATCGACCAATAGTGAGATGGCGTCCGCTCCTAACTCACACCGCCTCGCTCTTCACAATCTCAATGCCAAAGCCTGCAAGGCCAACATAAGAGCGGGCGGACGAGGTGAGGTTCACAATCGAGCTTACGCCGAGATCTTTCAAAATCTGCGCGCCAAGGCCGATTTCGCGCCATTGTTGTTGGCGCGCATCGTCTGAGTTCGCTTGGCCTTTGAGCGCCTGCACCGGCACGCCCGAAGTGCCGTCGCGCAGATAAATCAACACGCCGCGGCCTTCTTTTTCAAAACGCGTGAGCGCGCGCGCAATCTGATCGCCGCCGCCAAACACATCGGTGAGCACATTGGCGCGGTGAAGGCGCGTCGGCATCGCGCGGCCATCGCCAATTTTTCCATGCACAAAAGCGAAATGATGCACAGGGTCAAAAGGCGTCACAAAAGCATAGCCCGTCACTTCGCCAATCGCGGTGGCGACGGGGAAACTCGCCACGCGTTCGACCAATTTTTCGCGCGCTTGGCGATAGGCAATGAGATCGGCCACAGAAATGCGGCGGATCTTATGCGTCTCGCCGAAAGCTTTAATTTGATCGCCGCGCATCACGGTGCCGTCATCATTGGCGAGTTCGCAAATCACGCCCACCGGCGGCAGGTTCGCGAGTTTGCATAAATCCACCGCCGCTTCCGTGTGGCCCGAGCGCATCAACACGCCGCCTTCTTTCGCAATCAGCGGAAAAATATGGCCGGGGCGCACAAAATCATCTGCGCCCATATTGCCATTCGCCAGCGCGCGCACGGTGTTCGAGCGTTGCTCGGCGCTGATGCCTGTCGTGAGCCCGTGTTTCACATCCACCGTGACGGTGAAGGCAGTGCCGAGCGGCGCGTCGTTTGAGGCCACCATCGGCGTGAGGTTCAAGCGTTTGGCTTCCCCCACAGAGACGGGCGCGCAGACAATCCCGCAGGTGTTGCGGATGATGAAGGCCATTTTCTCGGGCGTGCAATGCACCGCCGCGCAAATCAGATCGCCCTCATTCTCGCGGTCGTCATCATCGGTGACGATGACAAGCGCGCCTTTCGCAAAGGCTTCAATCGCTTCGGTGACATGATGATGCATGGCGGCGGGTCCGGTTTGAGGGGGGAGCGGGGCAGGGGTGAGCGCGGCGGGGTGAAGTGAAAGAAAATCATTCGGCGTCACCGCGCCTTTGGTCTCGCGCGAGATGAGTTCGGCCGTCTCGCGGGAGAGCCAGGCGTCGTCCTGGTTGCAGAGTTGCGTGATCGTGCCGGGCGACACGCCGATTTTACGAGCGAAATCGCTCCGGCTGACCTCGTGGTCTTTGAGCCATTGGGCAAGTTTCATGGCGGTCTTTTAGTCAAACTGAAAGGCAAAGGCCAGAGGGCGCCGCTTGCAGGGGTGCAAATTTCAGTTTGGGTGAAATATGAGCTTTAGGACTGGAAACTAACCATTCTGCCCGCGATGCCGCAGGAAGTGATCGGCCAGCACACAGGCCATCATCGCTTCGCCCACAGGCACGGCGCGGATGCCGACGCAAGGGTCGTGGCGGCCTTTCGTTAGAATATCCGCGTCATGCCCGGCTTTATCGATGGTTTTGCGCGGTGTGAGGATCGAGGAGGTCGGCTTCACCGCAAAGCGCGCGACAATCGGTTGGCCAGTTGAAATACCGCCCAAAATGCCGCCCGCGTGATTGGCAAGGAAGACCGGCTTGCCATCAGGCCCCATGCGCATCTCGTCGGCATTTTCTTCGCCCGTCATCGTAGCGGTCGCAAAGCCGTCGCCGATCTCGACGCCTTTCACCGCATTGATGCCCATGAAAGCCGAGGCGATATCGCCATCAAGCTTGCCATAAAGCGGTGCGCCCCAACCGGCGGGCACATTCTCGGCGACGACTTCAATCACCGCGCCAATCGATGACCCTGATTTGCGAATCTCATCGAGATAGGTCTCGTAGAATTTTGCTTGTTCCGGATCGGGGCAGAAGAAGGGATTGTTGTTCACCTCGTTCCAATCCCACCGCGTGCGATCAATTTTATGCGGACCCATTTGCACGAGCGCCGCGCGGATGATCACGTTCGGAATGATTTTGCGCGCAATCGCACCGGCGGCCACACGCGCTGCAGTTTCGCGCGCAGAGGAGCGTCCGCCGCCGCGATAATCGCGAATGCCATATTTCGCGTCATAAGTGAGATCGGCATGACCGGGGCGATATTTGTCTTTGATATCGCCATAGTCTTTCGAGCGCTGATCGGTGTTTTCAATCATCAACGCGATCGGCGTGCCGGTGGTCACTTGCTTGCCGGTCTTCTCGTCTGTGAACACGCCAGAGAGAATTTTCACTTCATCGGCTTCACGGCGCTGCGTCGTGAAACGCGATTGGCCGGGCTTTCGGCGATCAAGATCACTTTGAATATCCGCCACATCCAATTCGATGCGTGGCGGGCACCCATCAACCACACAGCCAAGCGCCACCCCGTGGCTCTCGCCAAAGGTCGTGACGCGGAACATGTGGCCGAATGTGTTGAAGGACATGAGTTTAAACGCGGTTTGAAATCGGAGCGCCCTTTCTAGGGCGCGTGAGCGGCAGGGTCAAACCAAGGCCGGCAAACAGGGTTAATGCCAGCGGAAACGGCCTTCCGCGAATTCCAGCACGCGGCCTTGATGGATTTCGTGGCGCGGCGCGTCATCAGGCGAGAGCCCCGCGGCCAGCACCATCAGAGCGCGGGCGACGCCGCCATGTGACACGGCGACGATTTCGCTTTTCACCGTTTCAAGCCAAAGGCCGATGCGGTTGGTGAGCATCTCATAGCTCTCGCCTTGAGGGGGCACATAACCCCATTTGTTTTTCATGCGCTCGGCTTCGGCCAGTGGTTCGGATTTTCTCAGTTCTGCCCATGTGAAGCCTTCCCAAGCTCCGAAGGTGATTTCTTTCAATTGGTCTTCGGTTTGATAGGCTTTCGGATCAAGCCCGATCGCGCGGCGCGCAATTTCGGCGGTTTCGCGTGTACGTCCCAAGGGGCTCACAATCCATTGTGAGCGCAGGGGATCATCAAGAAGTTTTGTGAGGCGACGGCCCACATCTTCAGCCTGAATGCGCCCGAGCGCATTGAGGGGAATATCTTTTTGTCCTTGCAAGCGGCCTTCGACATTCCAGTCGGTTTCGCCATGCCGAACAAAGAGTATGCGCGGCCGCGCCGACATGGAGGATCAGCCCTTGTCGAGCGTGATATCGGGCGCTTCCGGATTCTTCATGCCCACGACATGATAACCGGCATCGACATGCTGGATTTCGCCCGTAATGCCGCGCCCCATATCGGAGAGCATAAAAGCAGCCGCATCACCAACTTCTTCAATGGTCACGGTGCGGCGTAACGGCGAATTCAATTCATTCCATTTCAGAATATAACGGAAATCACCAATGCCTGATGCGGCAAGCGTTTTGATGGGGCCGGCTGAAATCGCGTTCACGCGGATATTTTGCGGGCCAAGATCCGCCGCGAGATAACGCACCGAGGCTTCAAGCGCGGCTTTCGCGACACCCATCACATTGTAATGCGGCATCCATTTCTCTGCGCCGTAATAAGTAAGCGTCAGCATCGAGCCGCCATTTTTCATGAGCTTCTCGGCGCGCTGCGCGACCGCTGTGAAAGAATAGCAGGAGATCAAGAGCGATTTTGTGAAATTGGCTTCTGATGTGTCGATATAGCGGCCGGTCAATTCGTCCTTGTCGGAGAAGGCAATCGCATGGACGAGGAAATCAATGCCGCCCCATTGTTTTTCGACTTCCGCGAAAACGGCATCGATCGAGGCCGGGTCGGTAACATCGCAATGACCCACAACAAGGCCGCCGAGTTCGGCAGCCAGCGGGCGTACGCGCTTTTCAAGCGCCTCACCTTGGAAGGTGAAGGCCAGTTCCGCACCTTGGTCACGGGCGGAGCGGGCGATGCCCCAAGCGATCGATTTATTATTGGCAAGGCCCATAATGAGCCCGCGTTTGCCGCTAAGAATGCCGGAAGGAGAGGTGGACGTCATATTTTAAAGAGCCTGGCAAAGAAAAAGGGGTGGTCCGTGTGACCTTGCCCCCTCCTTAGCCCAAGCCTCTTCCCGATGAAAGCGCCAAGGCGTCACGGCTCTCATCCAATTGCCTAGGGGGAAAGCGGAAATGAGCAGGGGCGTCCCCACTGGTAATCGGTCCGGAAAGTGCTATAGACGCGCCGCCCCGCACAGAGCCGGGGATCGTAAAGAGTGGTGTCACCATGCCTCCCCATAGAATTGATTTAGACGATGCCTCGCACGGTCACGACCGTCATCATGAAGATGATCATCATGGTCATGGCGGGCATCACGGGGGTCATGGCCAAAAACATTTCTGGGGTTTGGCAATCGGCAGTATCGGCGTTGTCTTCGGCGATATCGGCACGAGCCCACTCTATGCGTTTCGTGAAGCTTTGCTGGCTGCCGTTGGCGCCCACCATTTTCAGGAAGGCTCCGTTCTGCCGGAGGTTCCTAAAGACGCCGTCTATGGTGTGTTGTCTTTGATCTTCTGGGCGTTGCTTCTCGTTGTTACCGCCAAATATGTGATCATTCTTCTGCGCGCCGACAACAATGGTGAAGGCGGCACGCTCTCTTTGATGGCGCTTTGTCAACGAGCGGTGGGCAAAGGCGGTAATGGGATCTTTCTCTTGGGTGTGATTGGCGCCGCGATGTTTTATGGCGACTCGATCATCACACCGGCGATTTCCGTTTTATCAGCGGTTGAAGGTGTGAAACTCATCACGCCCGCACTAGATCCTTTTATCATTCCCATTACGCTTGTGATTTTGATCGTGCTCTTTGCGGTGCAAAGTCGAGGCACGGCGAGTGTGGCAACATTTTTTGGCCCCATCATGATCATCTGGTTCTTGATGCTCGCGCTTGGCGGCATCATGCATATCAGCGATGATCTTTCGATTTTGAACGCGCTCAATCCGATTTACGGCATTCGCTTCGTGATCGAACATCATGTGATTGGTCTCGTGACTTTGGGCGCCGTGTTTCTTGCGGTCACAGGGGGTGAAGCGCTCTACACCGATCTCGGTCATTTCGGTAAGAAGCCCATTCAGTATGCCTGGTTGTTTTTTGTTCTCCCCGCTTTGATGCTTAATTATTTTGGCCAAGGCGCAATGGTGCTCGCCAATCCCGAATTGGCGACTGATCCCTTCTTCCATCTTTATCCGACATGGGCAACGGTGCCTGTTGTGGCGATGGCCACATTGGCTACTGTGATTGCGAGCCAAGCGGTCATCACCGGTGCCTTCTCTTTGACGAGCCAGGCCATTCAGCTTGGTCTTTTGCCGCGTATGGAAATTCGCTTCACATCTGAAACCCATGCGGGTCAGATTTTCTTGCCGCGTATCAATTCGCTTTTGTTGATCGGCGTCGTTGTTCTCGTTGTCGTGTTCAAATCTTCAAACGCGCTCGCCTCGGCCTATGGCATTGCGGTCACAACGACGATGGTGGTTGATGCGACGCTTGGCTTCATCGTGATTTGGAAATTGTGGAAGTGGAGCCCGTGGCTTGCAGGTATCACGATCATTCCCTTCTTGATGATCGACTTCACCTTCTTCTCGGCCAATTTGCTGAAACTCTTCGATGGCGCTTATGCACCTTTGACCTTCGGCTTCCTGTTAATTTTGCTCATGGCGACATGGCGGAAGGGCACGCGCATTCTCTCTGAGAAAACGCGACAAGGCGAAGTGCCTTTAGAAGTGCTCATTCATTCGCTTGAAAAGAAGCCGCCGCATATTGTTGCCGGCACAGCCGTGTTTCTGACATCCGATCCGGAATCCGCGCCTACGTCACTCTTGCACAATCTCAAACACAATAAGATTTTGCATGAGAAGAATGTCGTATTGACTGTATCAACGGGCGATACGCCGCGTGTCAGCGACAAAGATCGTATTCATGTTGAGCAATTAAGCCCGCGTTTCATCCGCGTCTCCATGAAATTTGGTTATATGGAAACGCCGAACGTGCCGCGCGGCCTTGCGATTGCTCGTAAACATGGTTGGGTCTTCGACATTATGTCGACATCTTTCTTCGTGTCACGTCGGTCGATCAAAGTGGCAGCGCAATCGGGTATGCCGATCTGGCAGGATCAACTCTTCATCGCATTGGCACGCAATGCGTATGATGCAACGAGCTACTTCCAGATTCCGACGGGACGCGTCGTGGAAGTCGGCACACAGGTTTCTGTTTAAACTTAAAATAGCGCGCGGCGATTATTCGCCGCGCAAGAAGCGCTCGCGATGCGGCCACGCTTCCTGCGTTGGCACAAATATGCGGATCGTATCACCAACCGCAATCGCTCCACTTTTTTCAGTATAAGCGACAACGCCCCGCTTTTTCATGGCCACTTTCGGGAAGGCGAGGCCTTTTCCGGGGTGATGGCGTTCAATGACATCTGCTGGATATTTACACGGATGATTTTCAAGATCGACAATCACAGTTGCGCCCGAAGAGAACATTAAACGCGATGCCGGTGGCAGAAGCGTAAAATGCGGAATGTCTCTGACAAGAAGATTGGCGCCGATCCATTCAGGCTTTACTTCCGGAATCTCCATGCGCGTTGCGACTTCGGCAAGCTCTTCAACGGACGCGATTGAAAACTGACGGCTGTTGAAAATATCAATGTTGCGCGGATATTGCTTTAGGGTGCGGCTGTCCGAGGCGCGTGTGCGGCCCGCGTGACAATCACCCACAACGCCATCAAGCGTAATTTCAAGACGATCCGTCGCTATCTTTTCGAGGCTAGGTTTTCGATCACGCGAGAGATAGCAGCCGATGACTCGACCCGTGCATGAAATTTCTTTGAGCTGTGCCATAGAACACGGTCTCGCTTTTCTTAACGTGGCTTACGATCGCGCCAGCGCTTCATTAACATTTCTAATTCGAGATCAGGCTCTTTCGGAATGGTCACTTCAAGCGTGACCATCAAATCGCCTGCGCCGTCTTCTGCGGGAACGCCTTTGCCACGAAGACGTAAAGTCTGTCCGCTCGAACTATAGGGCGGGATCGATAATTCAACCGCGCCTTCGAGTGTCGGCACGCGCACACGGCCGCCAAGCACCGCATCTTCAAGCGGGATCTGAACACGCACTTTCAGGTTTTTTCCATCAACCTGAAAGCGATGATCTTGTGCAATGTGGATCGTGACATAGGCGTCACCCGGCGGGCCCCCCATCGGGCTTGCATGACCTTGCCGTTTCAAGCGGATCACTTTGCCTTCAGTCACACCCGCAGGCACTTTGACTTCAATCGTGCGTCCCGTCGGAAGCGAGACGCGCGTCGTCGTGCCGGAAAGCGACTCCGCTAATGTAATCTTCGCAACCACTTTGATGTCGGGGCCGGGTTCAGGTCCACGTTTCTTGGCTTTGGCTTCACCTGTGCCCGAACGGAAAAATTCCGCAAAGAGATCGGACGCATCAAAGCCTTGGCCGCCAAAGCCAGCACCTCCGAAAGGTCCGCCTGCAAAACCGCCTGCGCGGCCGCCACGCGCGCCTCCAAAAGGTCCCCCACCACCAAAGCCGGCACCGAAAGGCGCGCGGGGTTTTCCTTCGGCATCAATTTCGCCGGAATCGAATTGTCTGCGCTTCTTGTTATCGCCCAGAATCTCATAAGCCGAATTCAATTCAGCAAATTTGTCTTTGGCTTTCGGATCGGTCTTGTTGCGATCGGGATGAAGAATCTTCGCCTGTTTGCGGAAGGCCTTCTTGATATCGTCATCGCTCGCGGTCTTGCCGACGCCGAGGACGGAATAAGGGTCACGCATGAAGCAGGTCCTGACGCAGTTTCTTATTTGAAAATCGAGAATAGCGGATCTCGTTCCCTATTTAAGGGTCGCGTCATCTCTCCGCAATGTGACGGAAGGAGGATGTCAGCTTTTTTGCGAAGCCGTTTCGACGATATGCCAAGCCCCGGCCATCGAGCGACAGGCGGTGCCTTTCGTCACTTGGGGCTCTTTGCTGCTCGTTTTGATTTCCGCTTCAAAGGCGCGGCAGAGATCCCCATCACGCATGAAGGCAGTCCCAAGCGCCCGGAACGAGCCTTTCGATCCGCTTTTGCCAGTCCAGAGCACAGTGGTGCCGGAGTTATCGGGACCAAGGGCTGACGACAGAGCCGAAGAGGCCTCGTTCCAGTCATTTGCGGTGAGACCTGGCGAAAGCGCAGCGGACTCGGACCGGATGGTGCTCGTATAAAGCGGAACGCGATCCGGGATCAGTTCCGAGAAAATCGGCAGGCTTGTGCCGCAGCCCGCAAGAGCTACGAGCGTCGAGAGGGCCACAAGCTGGCCGAGGGGCCGGAAGCTCCGGCGGGCAAAGTGAAGAAAAACCATTGGCAGTGTTACGCCGTATGTCCTATGCGACCTTCTGGCCACGCCGGAGCATTAGAATCGTGAAAAGTTTAACGGATGGTGACTTTACTGAAGCTTCAGAGCCTTTTGCTCTGTTTGAGCGCTGGTTTTCTGATGCTACGGCATCAGAACCCAATGATCCCAACGCCATGGCGCTCGCAACCGTCGATCCGGATGGTCTTCCGAATGTACGCATGGTCTTGATGAAGGGCTGGGATGAAGCGGGGTTTGTGTTCTACACCAATACCGAATCAGCCAAGGGGCGGGAATTGTTGAGCGGCAAGAAAGCCGCGCTCGTGCTCCATTGGAAGAGCCTCAGGCGGCAAGTGCGGGTGCGGGGTCCGGTCGAAATCGTAACCGATGCCGAGGCGGATGAATATTTTCAATCGCGTCCGCGCGACAGCCGGATCGGCGCTTGGGCGAGCCAGCAATCCCGCCCGCTTGAAAGCCGTTTCGCGCTCGAGAAAGCGGTGGCAACCAATGCCGCCAAATATGCGATCGGGGAGGTGCCACGGCCGCCTCATTGGACAGGATTCCGCATCCGTCCGGTCGAAATTGAATTTTGGCACGACAAACCCTTTCGTCTTCATGATCGGATTGTATTCCGTCGCCCTGCACCTGAAGGTGGTTGGACAAAGGCCCGGCTCTATCCCTGATTTTCTTTTTTAGATTTTTGTTTTTGCGTGTGAAGGATGAACCCGATGACACAGACTGGCGATAACGCCCCACGCCGTACAATGCTTCTGACCGGAGCCAGTCGCGGCATCGGTCACGCAACGGTGAAACGTTTTTCTGCGGCCGGATGGCGCGTGATCAGTTGTTCGCGTCAACCTTTCCCTGAAAATTGTCCTTGGGAAATGGGCGCCCAAGATCACATACAAGTCGATCTCGCTAATCCGCAAAATACGCTTGAAGCCATTGCCGAAATCAAACGCCGTCTCGAAGATGGTCGTCTTGATGCGCTTGTGAACAACGCAGCGATCTCGCCAAAAGGGGAAGGCGGTTCACGACTGGGTGCGATCAATACCGAATTTGATACATGGAGCACCGTATTCCAGGTGAATTTCTTTGCGCCCGTTATGCTCGCCCAGGGTTTGCTCGATGAACTGAAAAAAGCAAAAGGCTCGATTGTGAATGTCACATCGATTGCTGGATCGCGTGTTCATCCCTTTGCAGGTGCAGCCTATGCAACATCGAAAGCGGCTCTTGCCGGTCTCACGCGTGAGATGGCGTCTGACTACGGCCCGCTCGGCGTGCGTGTGAATTCAATTTCGCCTGGCGAAATCGATACATCGATTTTGTCACCAGGCACGGATAAAATTGTCGCGCAGATTCCGATGCGCCGTTTGGGAACGCCGGAAGAAGTGGCGAAAGCGATTTACTTCCTTTGCACCGAACAATCTTCTTATGTGAATGGCGCTGAAATTCACATCAATGGCGGTCAGCACGTTTGAGTCTCATCTTCTATGAGTGATCGTCTCTATCCCGCTCGCCCGATCATTGCCGCTTCGATTGCGGTCTTTCGTGATGGCAAAGTTCTGCTTGCCGCGCGCAAAGAGACGGCGGCAAATCCAGTTTATTCTTTGCCCGGCGGTCTCGTTGAGATTGGCGAAACATTACGCCAAGCGGCATTGCGCGAATTGATGGAAGAAGTGGGCGTTGAAGCGCGCATCCTCGGCTTTGTCGATCACGTCGAATATATCGAACATGATGATGAGAAAAAAGTGAAACGCCATTTTGTCGTGAATGCTTTTGTCGGCGAATGGGTTGCGGGTGAAGCGACAACAGGGCCTGAAGCGCCGCATGTGATGTGGGCTGATCCCGACACGCTTGGCGGGATCGCTACAACCAAAGGCTTGAATGTCATTCTTGAGAAGGCGCTGGCGATCATTCGTAAATGATCGGAGCGCGTTTACTTCACACCAACGCGCAAACCGGGTGACGGACGTTCTTGCAACACATCTCTGCGAAAGCGAAAGAGAGCGGCGGGTCGCCCGCGTGTCGTCGTTTGTTGACCCGTAGGTTCAACGAGTGCCGATGTTTCGACGAGCCGTCTGAAATTTTGCTTGTGAACATGGCGACCTGAAATGGATTCAAGCGTTTGTTGAAGTGCCGTCAAAGTGAAATCCGGCGCCATCAATTCAAACACGACTGGACGATATTTTAATTTTGCACGCAAGCGCCCCATGGCGGTTGCCAAGATGCGGCGATGATCATGGCGCATCGGCAAACCGAAACGGCGCGCCATTGTCTCATCAAGGCTGCCGGGTCTTCCATCGCGAATGGCCTCAAAAACAAGACCCGCTTCATAAAGAAGCTCGTAGCGATCAAGAACTTTCTCTTCATCCCAAGGCGAAGGATCAATGCCGAAAGCAAGCCTAAATCTTTCAAAGCGTGACAAAGCGCGTTGATGTGAGTCCAAGCGTTCGGCTTTGTGATCGGAAGCCCAAGCGGATAAACGCGGCACAATTTCACGATCAAGAATAGCAGGGCGCCCGTCGCGCCAATCTTCCCAAGGAAAATAAGAATACCACGAACGAAAGGCTGCTGGATCCGCGCCATCGTCTCCATGCGTCGCGATGCGTGTGAGCGCGAGATAACCAATAGAGACCACATGCGGCGCGCGATCATCAGGCCGTGTGTGGCGACCACGATCCGCAAAAGTATAAAGCTGCTCGACATAGCCGAGCGAAAGACCTGTTTGCGCGGTTACGAAATCGCGCAAGGCAATCTCAAGCGTGCGATGCGCAAGCGGATCGAAATTGCCATAAGGTAACCCATCGCCATCTGAATCCGAACGCGCCACGAGAATCTGCGGTTGTCCGCGTGTCACCGCAACAACTGCGGCCGCAAGGCCAATTTCAATGGGCGTTTCTGTGAGACGATCCGTCACAACAATCTACTCATAATTCAATTCAAAAGGCGTGCCTTCAAAAGCATCAGCGCCTCGACCGATTGCGGCAATCGATTTGATCATGCGTCCATCGCGATTGAGAAGCTTATCTGCGAGCGCAATGATGCGCGGATTGGGCGTGGCACTCGGTGCAGCCATGCGCAACCGCGTTGCTAGCTCTTCTTCATCAAGTGAAGGATTGAGAACGCTCGCTGAAATATAAGCCGCTGCTGTTGAGCGGCTAATCCCCGCCCAGCAATGGATCACGAGCGGCGTTTTCCGATCCCAGTCTTTGACAAAACGGATCAGCTTTTCGACATGTGCGGTGCCGGGGAGAATATGGCCATCAAGCGGTTCAGTGATATCGCTCGCGAGCAAACGAAGATGATTGTCTTCGCTCACCCCGTTTGGACGAATAATACCATTAGCATCGCTCAGCAGCGTCACCACATGGCGCGCACCCGTGCGTTCAACCGTTTCTTCAAGCCGCGACAGGGAACAGACATGGAGCTTCGGCATGATTACCCTTTTAGCTTCGTGAGGTGATGAAGAAAGGCACCCTTGGCGTTTTCAGAGGACATCGGCGTTAAATGTTCATTGTTAAACGAGAGATCAACAGGGGGCTTTCCGAAAATCATCAACGCGTCCTCTTTTTTAAATCCCGCCAATGTGACCGCTTCGTGATAGGCCGCAATGCGATCAGCGTCTTTGATCGCCGCCGTTAAAGTGGTGGTCGAGGGCGTCGGCAGATCGAAGCGTTTGTGTATCGCTGAAAGCAAGCGTGTTTCAACCGCTTTGTAATCGCCACCAATCATCGCCTTGAAGGGCGATATCATATCGCCCACCACATATTCCGGCGCATCATGCAAAAGCGCTGCAAGCCGATCCTCGCGCGAGGCTGAAGGGATGAGGGCACAGAAAATTTCTTCGACGAGAAGTGAATGTTGAGCCACTGAAAATGCATGTGGACCTTTGGTTTGACCGTTCCATCGCGCGACGCGCGAAAGCCCATGCGCGATGTCTTCTGCTTCAATGTCATCCGGCGACGGGTCGAGAAGATCAAGTCTCCGGCCCGATAACATTAATTGCCAAGCGCGAGGAGATGAAGCGCTCACGTCGATCACCTTTTGCGCTCAAATTTCTTTACTTCTTCGTGGCGGAAACAATCGACAAGATGATCATTCACAAGGCCGGTGGCCTGCATGAAGGCATAAATGATTGTGGGTCCGCAAAATTTGAAACCACGGGCTTTCAAATCTTTCGACATTTTTTGCGAATGAGGAGATTCAGTCGGAATATCCGTCATGCGTTTAGGTTTTTTGTTGATCACGCGGCCATCGGTGAAACCCCAAATATAATCGGAGAAGCCCTGACGCTCTTGAATCTCAAGATAGAGTTTGGCGCTTGCAATCGTGCCTTCGATCTTGCCGCGATGGCGGATGATGCCTTCATTCTTTAAAAGTGTTTCCACTTTTTTGGGCGTGTAGCGCGCGATCTTTTCGGGATCAAAACCATCAAAGGCTTTGCGAAAATTTTCACGTTTGCGCAAAATTGTGATCCAGCTCAAGCCGGCTTGAAACCCATCGAGAATGAGTTTTTCAAACAAAGCGCGATCATCATATTCAGGCACGCCCCATTCCGTGTCATGATAATCAACATAAAGCGGATCAAAGCCTGGCCATGGGCAGCGTTTCTTTCCATCCTCATGAGTGACGACGCGTGTTTCTCTTTCAGCCATGAGAGGGACTTTCATTAAAATCATTTAGCGTGAAATCGATGAAATCTCGCGTTCCAACCTGAAACGCAAGACCTCCCGCATGAAGGGCTTCACCTGCTTTTTGTGCTTTCGCCACTCGATCAAGCCTGAGACGTGCAATCGCATGTCCATCAGAGGCGACAGAGCCAATCATGCCGATGAGACGCTCGCCTGCAAAAGCGTCCGCGCCTTCAGGTGGCGATACACCATCAATAAATGTCACAGGCACGCAGCGCGTGCGTGCGGTCGAGCGATGTTCCATGCGTGAAACGACTTCTTGCCCGACATAGCATCCTTTTTTGAAATCCACGCCGTTGAGACAATCCATCAAAGCTTCATGCGGAAAGGCATCGCCATAAATAAAATCACGTCCGCCGATGGGCACACCGCACATGATGCGATGGTGATCATAGGCTGTCACATCAGATGTAACCGTGTGGGCTTCATCGCGCCGGCTTACAACGCGCCACCCGAGAGCGGCTAGACGGGGATCTTCAAAGGCAATACCGTTGTTCGGAGCCGTTTCATTCCACAGCGCGATGATGTGATAGGTTTCGCTCACGTCGGTAATCGTGACTTTCGCCCGCAAGCGATAGAGCGTGAGCTTTTTCAAAAGATCAGCGGCATGCGGGCGCGGACAATCGATCAAGAAACCGTCATTTGTGCGGATGATAAAAAAATCGACGATGATTTTACCCTGCGGGGTCAAAAGCGCACCAAAGCGCGCGCCATGAAGAGGTAACCCGCTCACATTTACCGTGATCACATTATCGAGAAAGGCGCCTGCCTCGGCTCCGCTCACAGCGAGCACCGCGCGATCAGGTAATACACAAGAGCCCATCTTTCCCCACTTTCCGGAACCGTCCGCCTCCGTTAGGTAGGACGGGACGATCATCATCTCAAGCGGTTCTTGACGGTTGGAGTGCGATACCATGGCCGAGACATTTGATTGCCTGTTCAAAGGCGGCACGCTCGTCAATCAGGATGGCCGGATCGCTGCCGATATTGGTGTCAAACAGGGACGAATCGCCGCCATCGGGTCGCTTGATCCGGCGCGCGCGGGCGAGGTGATCGATTGCACGGGCCTTCACATTTTACCCGGCGTGATTGATACGCAGGTGCATTTTCGCGAGCCGGGGCTCACCCATAAGGAAGATCTTGAATCAGGATCGCTTGCCGCCGTCATGGGCGGGGTGACTGCCGTTTTTGAGATGCCCAATACCGATCCGCAAACAACGGATGCGGTAACGCTGGCCGATAAAGTGAAACGCGGCACGCATCGCATGCATTGTGATTTTGCGTTCTGGGTTGGCGGCACACATCAAAATGCGCGGTATGTTACGGAGCTTGAAGCTTTGCCAGGCGCAGCTGGCATTAAGGTGTTCATGGGATCTTCAACGGGTTCACTTCTGGTTGAAGATGATGAAGGGGTTGCTGCGATTTTGAAAAATACGCGTCGTCGCGCGGCGTTTCATTCTGAAGATGAAATGATGTTGCGTGACCGGAAAAATCTGCGTGTGGAGGGCGATCCCTCCTCGCATCCCGTATGGCGTTCACCTGAAGTCGCCATGCGCTGCACCGAGCGGCTTGTGAGAATCGCGACCGCAGCCGGCGCGCGTATTCATGTGCTTCATATTTCAACATCTGAAGAGATTGACTATTTGCGCCATCATAAAGATGTCGCGAGCTGTGAAGTGACGCCGCATCATCTCACTCTTGATGGGGATGAAGCCTATCGCCGCTTGGGCACACTCGTGCAAATGAATCCCCCAGTGCGGGGCAAAGATGTGCGCGCCGCGCTGTGGCGCGGTATTTCAAATGGAACGGCGGATGTGCTTGGTTCTGATCACGCGCCGCATACGCTTGAAGAAAAAGCAAAGCCCTATCCGAATTCGCCTTCCGGCATGACAGGTGTGCAAACGCTTGTGCCCATTATGCTTGATCATGTGAATGCGGGGCGTCTCTCGCTTGAACGTTTGGTTGATATGACGAGCGCAGGCCCGATGCGGTTGTTTGGTATTGCGGGCAAAGGTCGTATCGCGTCGGGTTATGACGCTGATTTTACGATTGTTGATTTGAAGCGCCGCGAAACGATCCGCAATCAATGGATCAAATCAAAATGCGGGTGGACGCCCTATGATGGTGTGAGTGTGACGGGATGGCCTGTAGGCACCGTGGTGCGCGGTCATCGTGTGATGTGGGAGGGTGAACTTGTTGCGCCCGCACTCGGTGAAGCCGTTCGCTTTCACGAGACATTGCCGAAACAATAAGAGAACATGCCGCTTATATAAAAAAACCCCTCTCTTACGAGAGGGGAGGTTGGGAGGATCCGGTAACGCTATAAAAACGCGCGCATTTTTCAGCGCGCGTCTTTGAAGCGAAGAATCATTTTAAGCCGAGAACGCTCTCAGCACTGACAAAAGGAAGCTTCAGTGCTTTCGCGACGGGCTCGCAGGTCACATGACCTTCGTGCACATTGAGACCATTGCGCAGATGCGGATCATCAATAAGTGCTTTTTTCCAACCCTTATTGGCGAGTGCCAAAGTGAAAGGCAGTGTGCCATTATTGAGTGCAAAGGTAGATGTGCGTGCCACAGCGCCTGGCATATTCGCCACGCAATAATGAATCACACCATCAACGACATAAGTTGGGTTGGCGTGGGTTGTGGCTTTCGACGTTTCGCAGCAACCGCCTTGATCGATCGCCACATCAACGATGACCGAGCCTTGCTTCATCGTCTTGAGCATTTTCTTGGTGATGAGTTTTGGTGCAGCCGCACCAGGGATCAACACGCAGCCGATTACCATGTCAGCGGTCTTCACCATCTCTTCAACCGCTTGACGCGTTGAATAGACGGTACGGACAGCGCCGTTGAATTGTGAAGCGATGCGTTTCAACACATCGACCGAACGATCAACGACCGTCACATTCGCGCCCATCCCGAGTGCAATTTGTGCGGCATGCGTTCCGGAAACGCCGCCGCCAAGCACAACAACATTCGCGGCAGGGACACCCGGCACGCCGCCGAGCAAAATGCCGAGACCACCTTGTGCTTTTTCCAAACAATGCGCGCCCATTTGCGGGGCCAAACGACCAGCGACTTCCGACATCGGCGTCAAAAGCGGCAGACCGCCTGTGGCTGACGTCACGGTTTCATAGGCGATGCAGGTCGCGCCCGATTTGATGAGATCTTTGGTCTGCGCCGGATCGGGCGCGAGGTGGAGGTAGGTGAAAAGGATCTGGCCTTTTCTCAAGCGCGCGCGCTCAACCGCCTGCGGTTCTTTGACCTTCACGATCATATCCGCCTTAGCGAAAATCTTTTCGACATTCTTTTCGATCGTGGCGCCCGCGGCGACATAGTCAGCGTCCGCGCACCCTGCGCCGAGGCCCGCACCGGCTTCAACAACCACTTTGTGGCCCGCATGAACGAGCTCGGCCACGGAATTCGGCACGAGACCCACACGGAATTCGTTATTCTTGATCTCTTTTGGAACGCCAATCAGCATTTTACCCTCCCACAATGACCCTTTGGGCCGATTGGGGAGAGAGTTTCATGAAGCCCGCCGCAGTTCATACGAAAGAGATCTCGCCAGAGGCGCCAAATTCGAATAATATTCTTCTCAATTTGTGATTTTCGGAGAAATATTCGAATGAATGAGATTGATGCGCGTGATCGTGCGATTCTCCGGATTTTGCAGGACCATGCCGGGATCACCAATGCGGAGCTCGCCGAGCGGGTCAATTTATCGCCTTCTGCCTGTTTGCGGCGGGTAACATTGCTTGAGGAGCGCGGCCTCATGCGCGCAAAGGTGACGCTCCTTGATGAGGACGCGTTAGGCCTTTCCGGCACGGCCTTTATTTCAGTGACGCTTGACCAGCAGGGGCGCGACAGTCTCGATCACTTTGAAGCTGCGGTGGCCGCGCATCCGGAAATTCTTGAGTGTTATCTCATCGCCGGAAGCGCCGATTATCTTTTACGAGTGGTCTATGCGGATACGGCAGATTTTGAGCGCATTCATCGTGCGGTGGTTACAAGATTGCCGGGTGTCGTGCGCGTGCAATCGACTTTGGCGCTCAGAACCGTGAAACGGACGACCGCTTTACCGATCTGACCGCTTGCCTTTATCGAGGCCTTTGCCTGATAGTCTTTTCGCCAAGTTAACCGGAGCATTGAGTCGCGTGGCCCCGTCTATTCCCCCCGATATTGCCGTTCTTCCCTTTGAAAAGGCTCTGGCCGAGCTTGAGACCATTGTCGGTCGGCTCGAGAAGGGCGATGTGCCGCTTGAGGAATCGATTTCGCTTTATGCGCGCGGTGATGCTTTGCGGGCACAATGCGAGGCTTTGCTGAAAAAGGCTGAGGCAAAAATCGAGAAAATCGCGCTCGATTCACAAGGCAAGCCCACCGGAACCTCGCCGCTCGATCCGTAAGGACGGCATCAACGCAAGCGCGCGCTTGCATGATGCTGTGTCCATTATGATACGCGGGTTCCGTTATTTTTTCTGCTTTGGCCGAAAAAGTCCAATCGGGCAGAATAATGTTCTGCGAAAGAGAAATTTTGAGCATAGTATTTCATCTGCGCATCGACGGCTTGCGAGAAATTGAGACGCGTGCGATATTTTTGTCTCTCACGTGGAAGTCTCATGCGAATTGATGCCATCAGAAGAATGCGGCTGCATGTACCCCAAATCGCTTTGGTTTTGGGAGCATGTTTCGTTTTCAGTCTGATGGTTTCATCAGTCGCCCGCGGGGTGGAAGCGCGCGACGCGTTGTTATTCGGTGAAAAAGGCTTGGTCCTTTGCGTCTCTGAAAATTCCAGCGATGCTTCATTTCCCGACCATCAATCGCAATCACATCATATGGCGGACTGCTGTATCTTGTGCGCGAGTGGTCACTCGATCCGTGTTGTTGACATGGCATTGATGCAATCGCGACCTGCCTATGAACCTCTCGCTCATTTTATTCCGCAAAAAATTATCATCGCTATTTTGCCCGATATTGCTTTATCGGACGGCGTATATCCGCATGATATTCCTGCGCGCGCGCCACCATTGTTGATTGTCTGAATTAATCCACACATTCAAAATTTCAATTTTCGTTGGGCGTCGATACGACGACAACCGATCAATCAGGATAATCTCCATGTCGAATACAGTTTCGTCAGCGGCACAGCCGTCTGCAAATGCATTCTATCGCGCCGTGTGGCGCTGGCATTTTTATGCCGGTCTCTATGTTGTTCCGTTCATCATTATGCTCGCGATCACGGGACTTGCGATTTTATGGTTTACAACCATCGCTCCAGAATATGGTGATCGCCTCGCTGTGCCGCAGAGTCGAGCGGCGCTTCCGATCACGGCGCAATCCGACTTTGTTGCGAAAGCTTACCCGCAAGGAAAAATCACGCAATATATTGCACCTTATAGTGCAACAAATCCGGCACTCTTTCGTGTCGCCCTTGATAACGGTGACCGGATGATAGCGCTTGATCCCTATACCGGCGCGATCATACAAGATGTTCTGCAAGCCGGAACGTGGAATGATTTTTTTACACGTGTCCATGGCAGTCTTTTTCTCGGGCCGAAGACGGGCGGGCTTGGAGATTTGTTGATTGAGACCGCTGCAAGTCTCGGGATCATCTTGCTTGTGACGGGTCTTTATCTCTGGTGGCCAAGGGATGGCCGCGGCTATCGTGCCACCTTGCTCCCGAATTTTCGTCTGAAGGGCCGCTTGTTTTGGCGTGAACTTCATTCGGGGCTTGGTTTCTATGGCTCAATCATCATTCTTTTTTTCTTCGTTTCCGGATTGGCATGGGCCAGTGTTTGGGGCGGGAAATTTGTACAGGCTTGGAGCACATTTCCGGCCGAGAAATGGGATAATGTTCCCTTATCAACGCTCGATCACGCGAGCATGAATCACGGGGCATTAAAAGAAGTGCCGTGGGCGCTCGAGCAAACTTTGCTGCCGCAATCGGGTTCAAAACAAGGCATCGAAGGTTTGCCGCATGATGTGCCGGTCGTGCTTGAAAGCATCGTGGCACTTGGTCGCGCAATCGGGTTCCAAGGACGCTTTCAAGTCGCCTTTCCGGCCGATGAAAAGGGCGTATGGACGTTAAGTCAGGACTCGATGAGCTATGACAGTCCCAATCCGACGGCGGACCGGACCGTGCATATCGATCAGTATACCGGTAAAATTCTTGCGTCTGTTTCTTACGCAGATTATTCCGTGCCTGGAAAGGCGATGGCGGTCGGTATCGCGCTGCATGAGGGTCAGATCGGAGTCTGGAATATCGTCCTCAATTTTATCTTTGCATCCGGCATGATACTCATCAGCGTCAGCGGTATCGTGATGTGGTGGTTGCGCCGACCGGAAAAGGTTTTGCGTTTCGCACCGCCGCCGGTTGACGCGAATGTTCCGCTTTGGAAAGGTGCTGCCGTGATTGCCGTGGCTTTATCGATTGCCTTTCCGATGGCGGGAGTTGCGTTATTTGGTGCATTGATAGTCGATTTTGTCCTCATTTCTCGGGTCCCGTTGTTGCGGCGATTCCTGAAATCGTAATGACCGATAAGCTCAGTATCTTGATCTGATTAAGGCGCTCTGAGGCAAGGGGGAGTCGATTAATTAAGCCCCGCTCAAGCGGGGCTTTTTTCGTTTTGCACCTAAGCCTGCCCGGGAAAATCGTCGCATTCCAAAAAGGCAATGACGCCATATCATGTTGAGGTTATGATTTATTCTGCTCGATCATTAGTCAGTCGCGTTTAAGCAAAGTTGCAAGCAGCACTTTGCATGGCGTCACTTGCATTTCTTGGGTATCGGCGCAATCTCTTCATAGTAAAAGAGGAACCCTGCCGATGTCCAATTCAGAACATGAAGATCCGACGCCCGGCGACGCTTGGAGCTGTGACGCGATTGAAAGCGTGATTGTGCCGCGCGCGCGCGATCTTGGCGGTTTTTCTGTGCGTCGCGCTTTACCTTCAGCGCGCAAGCAGATGGTGGGGCCCTTCATCTTTTTTGATGAGATGGGGCCTGCGGAATTTTTGCTCGGCCAAGGCATTGATATTCGCCCGCATCCGCATATTGGACTCTCAACGGTGACTTATCTTTTTGATGGATCATTGATGCATCGCGATTCACTCGGCGTTGTGCAGGAAATCAAACCGGGCGCTGTGAATGTGATGACGTCGGGTCGCGGCATTGTTCACTCCGAGCGAACAGGTGCGGAAACACGCGCTTCAACTTCGCGTCTTTTTGGAATTCAGACATGGGTTGCACTCCCCAAGACGCATGAAGAAACAGATCCTGCATTTGATCATGTTGATCAGGCTGAATTGCCGCGTATCACAGGCGAAGGTAAACGCGTGCGCCTCATCATGGGTTCGCTTTATGGAGAAACGGCGCCAACAAAATTTCCATGGGATATTTTCTATGCGGAAGCGGTGCTCGCACCCGGCGCTATTCTGCCGCTTGATCCGGCTTATGATGAGCGTGCCGTCTATGTTGTATCGGGTGAAATCGATATTGCGGGGGATGTGTTTGGACCCGG